>LWDU01041654.1_pt1 | contig 73371 bp, 69 predicted proteins | sample 727161 | NCBI WGS metagenome assembly LWDU01 (sample SAMN04566230, study PRJNA314399) | hydrothermal vent metagenome | isolation source: deep sea hydrothermal plume seawater | place: Mexico: Gulf of California, Guaymas Basin | collected 2004-07-11 | reverse complement strand
CGTGTCGAGTTGCTGAGGTTTTATGGCAAGCACGACGATATCCGCGCCCGTAACGGCTTCTTTATTACTGTCAGTCGCTTCGACACCGAGATCGTTTTTCAACGACTCGCGCCGGGCCTCGAAGGGCTCGCCAACAATGATGCTGGCGTCTATCCCAGCATCATTTACTCCGGAGATGATGGCCTGTGCCATCACCCCGCCACCAATGAACGCAATTCGCATATTCGAAAACCGTGTGATCTGATTCTGACTCGCAGCAGCGGCCAGCGAGCGTGTAATAAGGAAACTCTAATTCCGATTATACGGATCACCACTCGCAAAATTCATGGTGATTAAGTGCCGGGTTTTACGGACTAGGTTGTTAGCGTACTACATCGCCAGGCCCTTGCGAGATGCAAGTGAAGCACCGAGTTTGAGTGCTTCGATCATGCTTATTTCGCTGGCAATTCCGGTTCCGGCAATGTCGAAAGCAGTGCCATGGTCGACCGAGGTACGAAGGAACGGCAGCCCCAAATTTACCGTTACCGACTCCGCAACGCCGTACACCTTAATAGGGATGTGACCCTGATCGTGGTACATCACTACAACGACATCGTATTTGCCAGCCGAGGCACTGTTGAAAACGGTATCGGCAGGGTGCGGACCTGAAGCGTCGATGCCTTCCGATACGGCTTGCGCTACTGCCGGTGCAATCTCGTCGGCCTCTTCGCTGCCGATCAATCCATTGTCAGAGGCGTGTGGATTCAGGGCTGCGATCGCGATGCGAGGGTTTTCGAAGCCCCATTCGTTGAACATTTTCTGGGTGAGCCGAGTGGCGGTCATGATGTTCTCGGTGGTGACGTACTTCACCGCTTCGCCCAGCGACTTGTGGGTCGACAGGTGCATGCAGCGCATCTGTCCGCTTACCAACATCGTGGCAACGTAGGAAGATCCCGTAAGACGCCTGAACACTTCCATGTGGCCGGTGTCTTTCGATCCGCCCATGTTCCACGCCTCTTTGTTTACGGGAGCCGTGACCATGCCTTCAACATCGCCAGCAATGCACAGTTTTGCGGCCTCTTCGACCCACAGGTGGCTTGCGGTGCCCGAGCCGGCGTCGTGCTTGCCAACGGGGAACTCGGTGCCTTCCCAGTCGCCCGGTGAAATAACTTCAATGACCCCGGGTTCGCATTTGGCTTCTGATGGCCTGTTTACGGCGACTACGGTGTCGGTCGAGTTGATCGCATCGAGTGCTTTTTGCACGACGAGAACCGTGCCTATGAGAACAGGACGCATGATGTCGTACATCGTGCGGTCTTTGAGGGCTTTGACGACTACTTCGGGTCCGATGCCTGAAGGGTCGCCAATAGTTATTGCGAGCAGGGGGGTGTTGGGCATGTGGGTGTTTTGATATTTCGTTACGAATGATTAGGAGAGTAGTTAGGTTACCGCAGCAACTGTCACGCTGAACGTCCGCCAATCTGTCATTGCGAGGAGGAATTTAGCCTGCCCTGGGCGCAGTCGAACGGGTGGCAACAGCTGTCTTAGATTAACGCTGTGTTCTTTTGAGGTTGGACTGAACATGGGAACGTCGCTTCGTGGAGTGGCAAGTGGTCGAGGGTGCCTGCTGATTGCCACGTCGCTCGTACCTCACTCCTCGCAATGACAGAACAACGCCACAAAAAAAGAGGCCGAACGAATTACTCCGCCCGGCCCTCTTCTAATATCCAACTAGTTGGCTTAGCACTTGCTGTATCCGCAAGAGAAGCACTTTAGGCAGCCTTCTACGTGCGCAACCTGGGATGAACATTCGGGGCAGAGTTCACCTGTTGGTGCTCCGACCGAAACGGTCACTTTGGCTTCCTGATCCATCATCGGAACTGGCTGTGCAGTGGGCATCCCCAGTTCTTTAGGCGTTGGTGGGTTGAACATCTTCGACTGGCTCGACTCGCTCTCACTGAGTTCATCCTGTGCCGGCAGTGAAGCCGAATCAGAGGCGAGACGGTCGAGAACCGATGCGATTGCATCCGGTACCGATCGAATCATCACTCCATCGTCCCATGCCGGAACGTCGGTAATACCTCGAAGTTGCTCAGAAACGTCAACCGGGTCGATGCCAGATCGTAGAGCCAACGACGCCATTCGTGAAACCGCCTCGGCCATCGCCGCGTCGTTACCACCGGCCTTGCCGTGGGTAGCAAACACCTCGAACGGACGGCTGTCGGCTGCCATGTTCACCGTTACGAACAGGTTTCCTCGTCCGGTGCGAACACGGCGGGTAATACCGTTGAGCATTGCAGGTCGCTCGGCGGGAGTGATGTACTGAGGAATGCCTCCGGTATCGAATATCGACGCATCTTGGGTTGCAGTGTCGGCTTTATCGGTCGTGCCGATCGTCAGAACTTCCTTCTCACGAGAGCCGTTGCGGTAGACAGTAATGCCCTTGCAAGCGCTTTCCCATGCGAGCAGGTAGGCGTCTTCAACATCTTCGACTGTCGCTTCGTTCGGGAAGTTGATCGTCTTGGAAATTCCGGCGTCTGTGCTTTCCTGGAAAGCAGCCTGCATCATGACGTGATCACGAGGTGAAATGTCAGATGCAACGTGGAACAGTCGCTTGATGTCTTCTGGCACATCGTCTCTGTCCTGCAATGAACCACCGTCTGAAAGGTGCTCCAGCAGCTCTTCGGTGTAGAAGCCACGTTCCTTTGAGATTCGCTCAAAGTTCTTGTCGACATAGAACAGAGTCTTGCCTTCAAGGATGTTTTGCTTGCGGAACGCCAGCGCAAAGATTGGCTCGATTCCGCTGGACGCACCGGCGATCATCGAGATAGTCCCCGTGGGCGCAACCGTAAGCCGGCAGGCGTTTCGGTATGGCTTTTCGCCCTTCTTAGCGGCTTCAGACTCGTGCCACGCCGGGAACGCACCGCGCTCTTCGGCCATCGCCAACGACTCTTGATCAGCGTTCTCGCGGATGAATGCCATCAGCTTGCGACCCAGCTCAACTGCTGCGTCGGTGTCGTAAGGAATGCCAAGCTGAACAAGCATGTCGGCAAAGCCCATGAGGCCGAGACCGAGCTTGCGTGTCGACTGTGTCATCGTTTCGATGGCAGGCACCGCGTACTTGTTGGCGTCGATAACGTTGTCGAGCATGCGAGTTGAAAGTCGAATCGTCTCGCCGAGTCGATTCCAGTTGAGGTCGGTCATTCCCGCTTCATCGGTTTCCAAGAACTTTGCAACGTCGATCGAGCCGAGGTTGCACGACTCGTTCGGAAGCAGCGGCTGCTCACCACATGGGTTAGTTGCCGTGATGCGACCGAGGTGAAGCACCGGACTGTTCCGGTTTACTTCGTCCAAGAAGATCATTCCCGGCTCGCCGTTTCTCCACGCACCGTAGACGATCTTGCTGAACACATCACGAGCGTCGATGTTATCGACATCGACCATCCCGCTGTCGGGATCAGAAGGGTCGGCCAGTGCACGTAGAGCGTACGTTGTGCCGTCCTTGACCGCCTGCATGAACTCGTCGGAAGCGCCGACAGAGATATTGAAGTTGTGGATTTCGCCTTCAACCTGCTTGCAGTCAATGAACTCAAGAATGTCGGGGTGGTGAACGTCCATGACGGCCATGTTTGCGCCATCACGCTTGCCGCCCTGGGTTACGAGCGTTGATACAGAAGATAGGTGGCGAAGCACGCCAATTGGGCCACATGCCTTGCCGTGCGTGGTCGCAATGCCAGCACCTTTGGGTCGAAGTTCGGTGAGGGCGAATCCGGTTCCACCACCGAATTTTTGCACCATCGCAGCATCGTGAGCGGCACCCATGATGCCTTCCATACTATCGTGGAGCGGAAGAACAAAACATGCCGAAAGCGTGCCTGCGCCAGTGCCGGCGTTCATGAGAGTAGGGGAGTTGGGAAGATACTCGAGGCTGGCCATCATCTGAAAGAAGCCTTCTTCGATCTGGGCAACTTCGTCCGGGGTCTTTTCGTACTTGAACTCAGGAGCAGCGAGTGCCTTGGCGACTCGTCGGAACATGCCTTCGGGAGTTTCTATGATTTCTCCGTCGGTATTTTTCTGCAAATAACGTTTATCCAGAACCACACTGGCATTATCTGAAATCACCGCTGGTGTGAAATCTTCTGTTGGGGTTGTGCCGTTCGTGCTCATGTGTGTGTCCTGCGTGGTGGTCATCTATGTTCTTTTCGTGCGTACTTTTGGGGTGTTTTTATTCGTTTTGTCGAACTTGACCAACGAGTTGGATCGTTGATATTGCCAGCCCGGGCAGTTGGTTTGTAACTGCCGCCTAATCTGCCGGTGAGACTAGCTGTGGGTGTTAGCCCTGCTTTGCTCTCCGGCGGCGGCCCCGCTGAGCGAGCCGTGGAACGTCATCCTCTATTAGCCGTAATTGACTCTTCGATCCGCCGCCTTCAGCTTCTGGATCGGTCAATGCCTCCACCTCTTTAGTAAAGGAATCGACATCCTGAAAATCTCGATACACCGAGGCGAACCTTATGTATGCGACCCTGTCGAGAATTTTCAGTCGTTCAATGCACATTTCTCCGAGCACTCGCGCTTCTATTTCTGCCTTAGCGAGCTTGTGCAATTCGTTTTCTATATCGACAACCATCTTAGAAATGGCGCCAACCTCCAAGGGCCTCTTGGCACACGCAGTGCGGAGCGACCGTTCGAGCTTCTCTCCCGAAAATGCTTCGCGGCGGCCATCCCGCTTGGCGATCATTAGTGGCATTGAATGCACTTTTTCGTAGGTGGTGAACCGCAGCTCGCACCTTATGCATTCACGCCGTCTTCGCACGCCATCAGGCGCTTCACGCGAATCGATAACGCGTGATTCATTGTTTCCACAGAAGGGACAATGCATTGCCTAAAACGTACCCATCACTCTTGCTGCCATCAATGGTTTGAGGGTGCCGCGAAGAAGCCGTTCCGCCTGGGGGTGGATCTTGCGATCTAGGTTCCTTGAGCGGAGCAGTGTGCAAAACGAAAAGTTGAACACGCCACCTTGCGACTGCGGACACAGTCAAACCCCACATTTAGTGGTGTGAACCGGAGACTACCACTATCCATAGAGGGTGTGTCAATCCTCTATGTCAGCAGATTTGATGCACTTCTACTGCGAATTGCCGACTCGCAACTGTAGAAAATAGCCTTGTTCAAACACGCTAATTATACCTGAAAATAACGACGGAATTCGTCGTATATATCGCTGTGCAGTTCAAGAATTCAGTTTCCCTAAATGCTGGGAATTGCTTTTGATTACGCCGTATTAGTGGATATATAAAAGTAAACTTTGGTATCAACTTCGTCGGAGGCATAATCCAAATTCTTCGACATTCGCATAAGCGTCATTTAACACCAGATGGGAACGCCACACATGAAGAACGCCTGGGCTATCAGGAACGCCACGGACGAGGTTCTGGAAACCTCTGTTCAGCTGGGTGTGAAAAACATCATCTTCTATGGGGGACCCGGGCTGGACACTCTACCTGCTTCGGATCAACCTCACGGAAAAGAGCGGAATACCTACGAAAACTACGTGGCTTTTCGCGAGCGAGTCGAATCGTACTGCCTTACGGTTGCCGGCTGTGAAAACGGCTTTATTTCGGCACCGAAGTTCTACGACATCGCATTCGGCGGGCCAAGGCGTGATGAGCTTATTGAACTGCTTGCGGCTGAGATTACCGACATGGGCCGGGCCGGTATTCCGATTCTTGCCTACAACTGGATGCCGAATTCCGTATGGCGTTCTGGCGGCACCCAGATACGAGGCGGGACCGATGTTACGGCGTGGGACAGCGACGCAGATGACCAGAGTTCGATCATGGGCATCTCGGAGTCGACTGAGCAGCTTTTGCGCGACTACGACACTTCACGCGAAAACATGTGGGGGTGCCTTGAGTACTGGATTAAGGCGATAACCCCTGTTGCTGAAGCTGCTGGGATTCGGTTGGGTATTCACCCCGACGACCCGCCTGTGCCCGAGCTGGGTGGTGTCCCACGCCTTCTGGGTAGCTTCGATGCTTACAAGCGCCTTACTTCGATTGTGGATAGCCCGCACAACGGTATTGAGTTCTGCCAGGGGACGTTCTCTGAAATGGAGGATGCTCGCGACGGTGGAATCTACGAGATGATCAAGTACTTCGCCGAGCGAGACAAGGTTCTCTACGTACACTTCCGCAACGTTTCGGGAACTATTCCTAGCTTCCATGAAGAGTTCATCAACACTGGCTATGTCGATATGAAACGGGCTATGGAGACCTATCACGCGGCGGGCTACAAGGGTGTGTTCATGGACGATCACTGCCCGGAAATAGTTGGCGACACCGCGTTCCCCGGGAACTGGGGTGGATACCGTTCAAGGATCTTCGCCCAGGGCTACATTCAGGCGATGCTCGAAGCTGTGACAGGCGAACGCCCGGAGTAGGTGTGGGCTTGGCTGGTTTGAGGGCTTGAGGATTGTCATTGCGAGGAGGAACGACGTGGCAATAACCGCCTCCGAGCAACGCTGCCTTCATGTACAGAATTACCTGCCCCGGGGAAACCTGCCCTGGAACGATCAGTGATCCAGAATGATCACCGATTGCCACGTCGCTCGTTCCTCACTCCTCGCAATGACAAAGACGAAACGCCCCTACCGCTCCACAAACCGCTTGTTGATTACGGCGTTGCTTTTGAGGAACTTGATCAGCAGCGTCTCGACGCTTTCCCTTAGCGATCGGTCGTCGATGCGCACGTAGGCGGCTGACTCTACGATCGGCGACTTGAACCAGAACTTATCGTGGTAAACGCGCAAGCGACGGTCGATCGCTCCACCCTGCCCCACGTACAGCGGTCGCTGGCAGATGTCGTACAGTACATAGACGCCGGGTACAGATGGGAACCCGTTGGGGTCGTACGGATCGAACTCGGTCAACTCGCCGACATTCGTCGGGCCGTTGAGCTTTGGATAATTGCTCACATCTGTATTTCTCACCTCATCACCACCAACAGAGCGTTTTAGCTCGACCAGTCTCGTACTAAGACTGGCTTGCTTTAGACCTACACTGTAATACTTATTATGCATAGTGTAATTTCTGAATATATGTATAGTAATATCGTGCGGTCATATACCAACTGAGTGCGAGTACCTATCAACGAACGCAAAAGACCCCGCGAGAAGGCCGGTTCTCTCGGGGTCTTGCGTGACTCGTACCCGGCGCAACTCCGTGAGGAGCCAACTGGGCAGAGCTATTTGAAAAGTGGTTTTCTTTTTGGTTTAGTCGCTTGCTGCCAGTTCGCGGGCCGAGCGCCTGCGAGCTGATCGGTGGTGACGAAGGAACGGCGGAAGATCCAACGCTTCCTCGTCGCCAAGAACATCGGTGAGAGCTTCCGCTACGGCTGCTTCTTTTTCTGCCGATGCTTCTGCACCCGGGAATCCGGTCGCGATGATGGTCATCTTGACTTCGTTCTCCATCTTGGGGTCGGTGACCATACCGAAGATGATGTTGCAGTCGGGGTCGACCATGTTGGAAACGACTTCGGATGCCTGTTGAACTTCCTGAAGCGTGAGATCGGTGCCGCCAGTGACGTTGAAGATCACTCCACGAGCGCCTGCGATAGACACTTCGAGCAGCGGGCTGTCGATAGCCGCTTCAGCAGCCATGATCGCCCGGTCTTCACCATTACCCTGTCCGATAGCCATCCATGCAGGACCGGCGTTCGACATGATTGCCTTCACATCGGCGAAGTCGAGGTTGATTTCACCTGGCATAAGAATCAGTTCGGCGATCGACTGCACACCCTGGCGCAGAACGTCGTCTGCCATTCGGAATGACATGATCAAGAGTCGGTCGTTGGGGATAACGATTAACGTGTCTACGACTTCAGCGAGGGCCTTGATGCCTTCATCGGCCTGCCTGCGTCGTCGTGCGCCTTCGAAGTTGAACGGCTTGGTTACCACGCCAACCGTCAGTGCTCCTAGCTCCTGGGCTACTTCAGCAACGACTGGTGATCCACCAGTACCGGTGCCGCCACCCATTCCTGCCGCGATGAACACAAGGTCGGCGCCTTCGAGGGCTCGCTTGATTTCGTCGCGATCTTCTTCATGGCACTCTCGACCCTTGGAAGGGTCTCCGCCAACGCCGAGCCCACGAGCGGTGCGATCACCAACGCGGATTCGAATCGGAACGTCCGAGCGTGAAAGTGCCTGGGCGTCTGTGTTTACTGTGATGTATTCAACTTCAGGAATGCGTTCTCGGTACATTCGAGACACGGCGTTCGATCCGCCGCCACCTACACCAACAACCTTGATTGTTGCTGATCCGATGCTTCCTTCGATTGGGGTTACTGCCTGGTCGACCATTACTTGTTTCTCCTGGGGATCGGCTTGTCACTTTGTTGGTGAACAAGACGACCGCGGATGTTTGGGTTAGCGCCGTTCAATTGATCGGCGATGTGAGTTTTGTTAGCGCCCAAAAAGGGATCTGTTCGCGCGTTTGTTTTCGCTACGCGCCAGCAGTCTCCTTTTCTCGTTTCGCATCACTGTCGCGTTTTGGCAGCCAGCCACGGATGACTGAAAGTGCACCTGGCTTCATAGTTGCATCCGAATTACCAGATACAGAAGTTGCCGGTGCGTTTTTCAGTTGGCCGATATGGTTTTCAACTGGCAGGTTGCGCATGCCCCATAGAGCAATGCCTGCAGCTGCCGAGTACGACGGGTCGTTGGTGCCTTTAGGCATTCCGTCGAGTCCACGCGGTGTTGCGAGTCGAACTTTTCGTTGGAAAAGCAGTTTTGCGATATTCAGGAAGCCGTCGAGCTTGGCGCCGCCACCGGTGAATACGATTCGCTCGGTTGGGATGTCGGCAAGGTGCGGCTCATCGAGCTTGAGCATGATCATTCGGAACAGTTCCGAAGTTCGTTCCTTCAGAACCTGACCCACTTCACGCTTGGTGATGGTGAGCGGAACGTCCATGGTGGTCGGGTTGAGAGTTATCTCTTCTTTCATCCCGGCGAGTTCAGGAGCGGCTGTTCCGTGTTCGATCTTGAGCTTCTCGGCTTCATCGAAGCCAATTGCGAAAGCAATGCTCAAGTCGTTTGAGAACTGCCATCCACCAACTGGAATAACGGCCGTGTGTACAACCGCGCCATCGTGGTAAACGGCGATGTCGGAAGTTCCGCCACCAACGTCGACAAGCACTGCGCCTTCTTCTCGTTCATCGGCAGTTAGCACAGCGTCGGCGCTGGCAACCGGCTCGACAACCATCGAAGAAACACGAACACCTGCGTCGGAAACAGCATTGCGTAGTTCTGTGATTTTTGAGATCGATCCCGTAATTACGTGGCTCTCGACATGAAGCTCGCCGGTGTGCATCCCAAGCGGGTTGCGAATGCCGTAGAGGCCATCGAGTGCGTAGCTACGTGGGATTACGTGGAGCAGCTTGCGATCATCGGCAAGGTCTACCGCGCCAGACGCTTTTTTGGCTGCTGAAATATCGAGATCGGTAACCGTTCGTACGCCGTCGGGGCGAGGAACACTTACCCAGCGGTTCTTAGATTCGACGTGGCTCCCAGTGAGGCCGGCGTAGACCGTGTTGATTTCAACACCTGCTTCGGCGGATGCGAGAGCAACCGATTCCTTTACGGCTGCGGTAACGGCTGCCGAATCGGCCACCATGCCTTTGCTCATGCCGTTACAAGGCACAAAGCCAATTCCTGCCACTTCAACGCGGTGGTCGGCGCGTTTTCGGGCGACGATCGTGCACACCTTGGTGGTGCCGATATCGATAGCTACTCTGAAGTCTTCTTGCAACATGGTGGTCTCCTGTGCGGGATTTGGGGGTAGGTGGGGTTATTGGCGGATTAGCCGGGTCGTATCTGGTGGTTCAGCAGTAGTTGTTACCCCGGTCGATATCGCTGAACGGGCGCGACGTCTGGGGGCGAAAAAAGTGCTGCTCGTGCTCTGGGCGTTTGGGATGAAGTTGAAGATGATGCTCATACCCGCTCAGCCACCCTTAACTTGGCGCTGCGTGCACGCGGGTTGGAAGCAATTTCTTGATCGGTAGGAATTAGCGGGCGGCGAGTGATTACCTTTAGCGTTGCCAGATGGTCGCATCGGCATATCGGCGTGCCGGGAGGGCAGATGCAATCGGATGCTTGCTTGCGAATGAAGTTCTTGACGATTCGGTCTTCGAGCGAGTGGTATGAAATTACGGCTATTCGACCGCTCTGACCGAGCAGCGATACAGCCTGTTCGAGCGCAGTTTCGAGTGCCGATAGTTCGTCGTTTACTGCGATTCGGATCGCCTGGAACGTTCGAGTGGCAGGGTTGGTGCGCTTGCCGCGCCGTGGATTTACTTTCTCAATGAGATCAGCCAGTTCCAGTGAAGTGTTGATCGGGCGGTTCCTGACAATCGCACGGGCAATTCGCCGGGCAGCGCGGTCTTCACCAAGATGAAATATCAGGTCGGCAAGTTCAGATTCTGCGTAGCCGTTGATGATGTCGGCTGCGGTTACCTGCTGATCGAAGCTGAACCGCATATCGAGCGGGTCAGCCCTGCGGAAACTGAATCCCCGGGATTCCCGGTCCAGCTGCAGCGAAGAAACACCAAGGTCAAATAGCACACCGTGCACAGGCACGAACTCGTACTGAAGTGCCGTTGCGCGAATATCTCGAAAATTCGCATTGACGGCGCGGAAAGACTCGTCAAATTCAGCGAGTCGTTCGGTTGCCACTGAAATAGCTTCGGCATCGGCATCGAGCCCGAGAACCTGCCCACCAGGTTCGGCCGCCGTGAGCATCGTCTTCGAATGGCCACCCTCGCCCAGGGTTCCATCGATGTAGCGCCCACCCGGCTGGACGTTTAGTGCCTGCATGATTTCCGGAATCATTACCGGAGTGTGGTGAAGATCTAATCCCATGAGAATCACTCGTCCGTCTCCACTTCGATCTGGCGGAGCACAATCTGTGTTTGCTCGGTTGGTGGCGCTACCTGTGGGGCGGCTTCTGCAATATCAGCAGCTTCGGTATCGAGGGTTCGTCGCTCTTCTGCCCATGCGGTGACCGACCAAATCTCGATAAACCTGCCGGTGCCGACGATGATTACGTCTTCACCCAAACCGGCATACTCACGAAGCTGAACCGGAATAACGACTCGCCCGCTGCGGTCGAGGGTTCCGGCGAAGGCACCAGAGAATGTGAGTCGAGCAAGCTTGCGTGCGCTGGCCGAAGTGTTCGGCTGCTGTGCAATATCGCTGGCGGCTCGTTCCCACTCTTCGGGGGTGTAGACGACCACGCAGTTGTCGTATGCCCGGCCGAGAACGATGCCGTCGATGAACGCCATTTTGAACCGAGCAGGAATAGCAACCCTGCCTTGGGGGTCAATTCTGTGCTCGTATTCGCCGGCGAAAATCACGGTGGTTTCTCGGTATCGGGTGTTGAGGGGTTAATTCGAATTTGCCCCTATTTACCCCAATACGCGACAAATTGTGCCAGATAACCACTTTCCACGACAATACATTCCGTGCACACTTTTGAGGTAAATTGAATGTGACGATCGTACTTGCCGGCGTGCTAGCATCCGGAAATTCAAGTTTGTACGTTCGTACTCCAAGTTCAAGGTTCAGTTCATTGGTACGTTCGTACTCAAGTGCATGGTGGTCGCTGTTTCCAGCGTGCGCCGGGACGGAGAAATCACAATAGTTGCCTACGCAGTGCTAACCAGCAGCGATACCGGGTCCGTGGGGAAACGGGTCGATACGAGTGGTGACGCTATCGTTGAAATCATGGATGGCGCAGGTCACACGCTGGCTGAGCGCGTCATGCTTCCCGACGATTTCGACCAGCTTACCGGGCAGATAAAGACCTGGTGCGATTCCGGAAATGTCGACGTGGTTCTAACCACCGGCGGCACCGGACTTTCGTCGCGTGATGTGATGCCTGAAGTGACACGTGGCCTTATCGATCTTGAGATACCGGGCATGGCCGAGGTGATGCGAGCCGCATCCCAAAAGGTGACCAACATGGCGATGATTTCGAGGGCGGTGGCTGGAGCACGAGGTTCAACCCTGGTAATAAATTTGCCGGGTAGCACCGGCGGCGTACGCGACAACCTTGCCGTTGTACTTCCAGTCATCGAACACGCAGTTGGAGTGCTGCAGGATAGACAAGCCGGGGAGCATCCGCTCTAGGATCTGATCTCGCGCGCCTGCGCCGTTGCTGTGGCGCGCACGCATACACTCCGATAGGTTTCAGGCTTCCTGAATGATCCAGTTCTGTTCCACCCCATGCACATTTCGATAATCACACTGTTTCCTGAAATGTTCGAAGGCCCATTGGGCACGAGCATTATTGGTCGCGCTGTGGAATCTGGCAAAGCCGTGATTGATCTGGTGCAGCTGCGAGACTTTGCGGACGACGAGCGAGGAACGATTGATGAACCACCGTTTGGCGGCGGCGCGGGTATGGTGCTCAAAGCCGAACCGCTGGTTAAAGCGGTTGACGCAGTTTCTGAAAAGTCGAACACAAGCACGAAGCCACATGTAATCCTGATGTCGGCACAGGGCTCACCGCTCACCCATCGACGTGCCCAGGAACTATCCGAAATGCCAGAAATCACTCTGGTGTGCGGTCACTACGAGGGCGTTGACGAACGCTTTATCGAACTCCGTGTCGACGAAGAAATCTCCATTGGCGACTTCGTAATGACTGGTGGAGAGATTCCAACAATGGCTCTTACCGATGCCGTAATAAGGCTCATACCCGGCGTGCTTGGCGATGACGATTCGTCTAAACATGACTCGTTTGCTCCGGGATCAGATGTGCTGTTGGAGGGCCCGGTCTACACCCGCCCCGCAGAATTCGAAGGACTCGATGTCCCGAAGATTCTGCTTAGTGGCGATCACGCAAAAATCGAAGCGTGGCGTCGTAGTCAGGCACTTAAACGAACGGAAGAACGCCGACCCGACCTGCTAAACGACTGGCCAGTTTCTGAGTGACCGAAGGCGCAATATCACTCTGTGTCGGGCAATCATGCCAGGCAATGCGCACAGGTCGCCAGAAATCGGTATGCATCGGTATTGCTGCACCGCACTTTTCGGTTGTAGACTTACTAGCCTGCACTGACACACATCGACGCCTTGGGGCGTCTTTTCGCGACGAAAGATTTTAGACATGGATGCCGCATCACTGGTCGAGCGAAAAACGCTTGACCACATCGAGGATTTCCAGCCCGGTGACACCGTTATCGTGAACCTTCGCATTGTTGAAGGCGAACGACAGCGTATTCAGGCTTACCAGGGCAACGTGATTTCCGGCAAGCACCGACTCGCGAAGAGCCCGCTTCCCGGTGACACTTTCATGGTTCGACGTGTGTCGTACGGCATTGGCGTAGAGCGAATCATTCCGTTCCACTCACCCAATGTTGAATCCGTAAAGGTAACCCGCCGAGGCAAGGTACGACGCTCACGTCTTTACTACCTCCGTGGTCTCACGGGCAGGAAAGCCCGAATCAAGGAACGCCGATAAGCTCCTGATCGGCACTTCTCACGCCGGTCCCCTTCTATGTAAAACAACCTCTGCTGAAATGGCAGGGGTTTTTTTACCGCCCTGTTTATTGCGCCACTTGCTGTTTGACCACATCGTGTTGGCGCAGATAATTGGCAGCAACTAGCACTTATCCGGAGCCTAACCAACCTGTTCGCCGAAGTAGCGGTCGACTTTCCCGACGACCATTCCCGCACGTTTACGTATTCCGTTCCCGATGGAACGGGCGTGGTTGCGGGCGATCTTGTTTGGGTGCCGTTTGGTTCCAGAACACTCCAGGGGATTGTGTTTGAGCTGACCGACGTGGCACAGGCTGATATCGATAACGTACGGACGATAACCGCCCGGACTCTCGACGGCCCGTTCATCGCCGAGCACCTGCTTCGAACCGCCCGATGGGTTGCTGAGCACTACAGAACAACACTGTTCACCGCGTGTTCGCTGTTACTTCCCCCGGGAGCTTCTTCGAGATTACGAACGTGGCTTTCGCCGGGAGTTATCGATCGCGACCTGTCGAAGCGCGAGCAGCAGGCTGTTGGCTACGTGATTGAAAACGAGCGGGCACCAAAGTCGCGAGTTGCACGGCGATTGGGATTAGGCGGAACTCCGATTGTCGATCGACTGATTCGGCAGCACGTCCTTCACGCTGAATCCGAGTGGGAGAAGCCACGCGTATCCGCGGTTTACTCGAATCGAATCGAACTTACGGCTGCCGAATCGGCCGTCCGAAATCTAATTGCAGAGTACGCAGAAGGCCGGTCACAAAAACGAGCCGCGCTCCTCGAATGGTTCCTATCGGGCAAAGTTGCTCAAACCAAATCGTCACTCAACGAACAGTTCGGTGGGGCAGCAGTGAAATGGGCGTTCGGCGAGAAGCTCCTGAAGATCCGAAAAATCCGCCGCGACCGCGACCCGCTTGCCGACTACTTCTTCCAGCAGGAGTTCGCCCACACTCCAACCAATCCGCAGCGCACGGCGATAGAAGCTGTGGTGAAACAGATACTCGCAGCAAAGCCATCAGCAAATCCCGCCGAACGCCAGTTCCTGCTTCATGGAGTAACCGGCTCCGGAAAAACCGAGGTCTACCTCCAGGCGATCGAAGCATGTACCGCCGCTGGTAAAAAAGCGATATTCCTTGTGCCCGAAATCGCGCTCACACCACAAACGCTCCAGCGAATCGCATCACGCTTTCCCGGGAAGGTCGGGGTACTTCATTCCGGTCTCACAATTGGCCAGCGATACGATCAGTGGTGGCGGGTGAAAAACGGCGATTTCCCGATTGTTCTTGGTTCCCGTGGTGCCATATTTGCACCGATTGAAAATCCCGGCCTGATAGTAATCGACGAAGAGCACGAATGGACCTACAAGCAGGGCGATCAGGCTCCTCGATATCACGCTCGGGCAGTCGCTGAACGTATCTCCGAAGAGACAGGTGCGGTGCTCGTGCTTGGAAGTGCCACCCCCGATATTTCGAATTATCGATCTGCACAGGCAGGTCGATATCAGCTACTTCAGCTACCCAAGCGAGTTGGATCCGGCGAGCTTGCCCAGAGCACTGGCAGAGATCAGCCGATGGCAAAAGTCGAGATCGTCGACATGCGAGATGAGCGCGAGGACGGCCACTTCGAGATGCTCAGTCGACCGCTTATCGACGCGATGCGTGACGCTCTCGCTGCCGGTGGAAAGGTGATCCTGTTCCTTAACCGTCGTGGTTCCGCATCGTTTATTCAGTGCATGGATTGCGGCAAGGTCAGGCAGTGTAAACGCTGCGACACCGCTCTAACGTTCCACAGAGATTCTGACGATTCCCGAGCCCAAAGTGGCAAACTAATCTGCCACTACTGCAACTACACAGTTGGTACCGGAACGAATTGCCCAACCTGCGGCGGCAAACAGGTGCGCCGCTCGTCTCCGGGTACTCAGATGGCAGCTGAAATGGTACGCCAGTACTTCGCGGGAATCGAAGTGGTCAGGTGGGATTCCGACAGCGCACGAACAGCGACCGATCATCAGCGGATCATGGATGAGTTTGTAAAAAGCGAGGTCAGCGTGCTGGTGGGAACCCAGATGGTTGCCAAAGGACTCGACATTCCCAGCGTGACCCTCGTTGGAGTCATTTCAGCCGATACGGGTTTGGCAGTTCCAGATTTCAGAGGTGCCGAGCGAGCGTTCCAGGTTCTGGCGCAGGTCATAGGTCGAAGTGGCAGGGGAGCGTGGGACGGACGTGCGATCATCCAGACTTTCAACCCGGAACACTACGCAATTCAGGCCGCTGCCGATCAAGATTACGAACTGTTTTACGATACCGAAATCAAGCTACGTGCGGCGCAGGCGAACCCGCCATTTACCAGCATGATCAAGCTGATGCATTCGGCAGGCAACGCCGAAGTGGCGAAATCGGAGGCAGATCGATTTGCGCGAGAGCTTGCCGATATTCGAGAGTCGCACGGTGAAACAGGAATCGAAGTCATTGGCCCGACCCCGGCGTACCCGCTGAAAATCCGAAATATGTACCGCTGGCAAATCTTGCTCAAGGGCGCGCATCCTGAGAGACTTCTTGAGTTGGTGGCAACGAACTCGCTCTGGACTATTGATGTCGACCCGGCGTCGTTAGGTTAGGCTCATCCCCGCCGACCAACATTTGCCCACGACCACACCAAATTAGAAAGACAAACCTTGCCAATCAGGCGAATCAGGGTGTTTCCCGATCCCATTCTGCGAAAGAAGTGCAGGGTAGTTCGCCGCGTCGATATGGATAAAGCCCGCGAGCTGGCATCCGACATGATCGAAACGATGGACGGCGCAGGTGGTGTTGGACTGGCTGCAAACCAGGTCGGAGCTCTTCAGCGGGTGGTAACTCTGCATATACCCGGCGATGATGAAGCGATTGTTCTAATCAATCCCGAAATCAGAGATACCGAAGGCGAGCGAGAAATCGTCGAAGGCTGTCTTTCGTTTCCCGGCTACGAGGGAATGGTCAAGCGATCGATAACCGTCAAGGCCAGGTGGCTCGACGAAAACGGCTCGAAGATGAAGATCACCACCGACGAATTAATTGCCCAGGCGCTTGAGCACGAAGTCGATCACCTGAACGGAATCCTGTACACGGATCACCTTCTTGCCCACGAGAAACTTGTGGCGGCGGGAACATATATGGAGGACGACGAGCCACACATGCACGACGTTGAGCTTGAGGTGCACGCCGATCACAGCGACGAGGGCGAGGAGCCTGAGGAATCGGACATCGAAGTGGTTCACTCCACGATCAAGTTCAGCGATCTCTACTCAGAATCGGCGGTCGATCAGATGCGGTACGACCTGCGACGGGAAGGCTTTTTAGCCGAGGAGTCGGAATCGGTCGCTTCGGAGCACAGTCACTCCCACACCCACACCCACGATCACGTTGAGTCTGACGATCCTCATCTGGACGGCGGTGTACTTCTCGATCCTGAACATAAGCATTAACCCGTGTTTGCGACCGGGAAATAGAGCGATCGTGATGAATCCTCGACCGGGAAATCGAGATCGGCTAAGCGGCGACAAGTAACGTTGAAATGTGCACCCGCCCGCACACTGGATTTACGTTGCCCCGGTGCTATACTTTTTGCTTGCCTGAAATGAGTTGAAGCATCGCTTTGGCAAGTTCGGGCGTATTTCATGTTTGACTCGATGCCAATTCCCGAAATATTCTGGACGGCATCGGAGGTTCGTTCTAGCTGCTTACTGACGTCACCAGATAGGTGAACAAACGTCAGAATAAATCACATAGACACGCCGCCTTTGCGGCGCGTTTCGCGTAAGAGTCTGAGTTATTGAGTAGATTCAGAGGTTTAATCCTCGTTGCAATACTGGTTGTCATTTCGGTTGTTGTATTGGCAATTTCCGAAGTTAGTGTCCTCGGGTTTACCCGTGGAGGTGATAGCCCGCTGGGCTTGACCCTGGGGCTTGATCTCGAAGGTGGAACACACCTCGTCTACAAGGTTGTACCTGAAGACGGTCGTGATCCCACCCGGGAAGACATGGAAGGTGTTCGCAACATCATCGACCGACGTGTCAACGAGTTCGGTGTCAGCGAAGCTAGCGTCCAGCTGCTCGGTGGTGGAGTCGATTCCGTAGCCGACCGAGTTCTTGTACAGATTCCAGGTCAGACTGGTTCGGCAATCACACTGAACTTCGGCGCAGACACTGTTTTGCCCGAGACCCTTGAGGCATTTTTCCACAACGAACTCGGTCGCACCGACGCCACAGTAAAGCAGAACGAAAACCTAACGCTTACTGTTCAGCTGGACGATATTCGAACCGAAGTGGTTGACCAGGAAGGGTTCGTAATTACACCTTCCGAGGCTGATGAGTGGCGCGATGCAATTATTGATCACTCCCCGATCGCCCTTCAGGTTGGCTACATACTGCCTCAGGTAGACCCGCCGATTGTTGGCGAAGACAGCGGCGTTGACGTTACCCCGATTGATGACGCTGAGACCCTGCCGACTCTCGCCGAAGTCGAAGCCGCATTTGCTTCAGTCGGCCGCAGCGATGCAGACATCGACGAAGTTACTGCCGCAGAAGGTCTGTTTTCCATCCTTATGTACGGTCTCGATATCAATTCGACCGATGATGATGGAAACCCGATTCTCGGTGAAGACCAGAGGATATTCGCGGCCCTCCGTGATATCGGAACCGTTCAGTTTGCATCGATGCAGGGTGTACTCACTCAGTGGACACTCGGTGGTGGCGTTCAGGAAGCAAAGAACGTTATCGGCACGACGGCCCAGCTTGAGTTCCGCTACCGAGAATGTGGCGACGAGCTTCCAGCCTCTGCCGGGATTCCGTGGCCGCCGAATGGTTTGACCCCAGAAGAGTGGGCAACTGAAAGGTGTTCAAACCCCGCTTACTTCACTGAGTCGGCGACTGAAATTGACGCTGCCGACCTTGATGACGCATTCCCATCTGTTTCACAGGGAGCGATCGCAAGCCCGATCGTTACTCTGGTTTTCAACGACGAAGGTGGACAGGCATTCTTCGATGTGACCAGCCGTGTTTCCGCGCGAGGCGACCGGTTGGCGATCTACCTCGACAACACAGAACTTGTGGCACCGGGCGTAAGCCAGGGTGGTATCGCAGGTGGTCGAGCCATCATCGAAGGTGGTGACTTCACGTCTGAGAGCGTCCGAACCATCGCCATTCAGCTCCGATCGGGTGCACTGCCCGTCGGGCTTGAGCTCATTCAAGAACGCAACGTCGACGCCGTTCTCGGTAAAGACTCGCTGCAGAAGAGCCTGATCGCTGGTGGGGTCGGAATGATCCTGCTCCTTATCTTCATGATCGCCTACTACAAGATCCCCGGTCTCGTGGCATCGATAGCGTTGATTGCATACGCCATAATGCTGCTGGGTATCTTCAAAATGGTTCCGGTAACGCTCACGTTGTCGGGTGCAGCCGCGGTGATTCTGTCGCTCGGTTTCGCTGTCGACGCGAACGTTCTGATTGCAGAGCGCACGAAGGAAGAACTGCGATCGGGTCGAAGCCTGCTTGCGGCTATCACTGCCGGATTCGAGCGGGCATGGCCATCGATTAGAGATGGAAACATGTCGACGATCATCGTTGCTGTTGTACTTTTCTGGTTCGGTGATCGCTTCAGCACCAGTGTCATGCAGGGATTCGCCCTGACACTCGCCATTGGTGTGCTTTTGAGCATGTTCACCGCATTCTTTGCCAGCCGGCTGTTGCTCCGTCTGATCGCATTGACAAGTATTGGGGACCGCCCGAACCTGTTCGTACCGGTGCGTGATCAGAATCAACCGAGCGACCCAGCGACTGGAGGTAACTCCTAATGGATATCGTCGGCAAGCGTCGGATATTTCTGACCATCTCGATAGTTCTCGCAACCTTGTCGGTTGTAGTTCTGGGCACGTCCGGGCTGAATCTGGGTATCGATTTCACATCGGGTACCACGATTACATACCAGTTCGACGGCGGTGACCCAGGTTCTGCTGACGTGGTTGACGCGCTAGCTCGTTCCGGTCACCCGGGAGCTGTTGTTCAGGCACTTGGTGATAAACAGTACTTCGTTCGCACGGACGACCTTGGCAACTCTGGTCTGAACGATGTGGAAGTTGAGATAGCGAAGCTCGATGAGGCTCCGGCAAGGGTGCTCGACACCACTTCGGTGGGTGCTTCGGTGGCTGAAGACACTGTTCAAAATGCTATTACCGCGGTGATTGTCGCAGCGATATTTGTGATGCTGTACATCATGTATGCCTTCCGCTCGGTGCCGAATTCGTACAAGTACGCCTTCGCAGCGGTGGTTGCGCTGATGCACGATGTCGTCATCGTTCTCGGAGCGTTCGCGGTTCTCGGACTTGCCATTAACGCTGAGGTCAACGCGATTTTTATCGTTGGTATTCTGACCGTTATTGGTTATTCGGTAAACGACACAATCGTAATTTTCGACCGTATCCGCGAGAACGTAACACTGGCACCGGGTCGTGATTTCCGAACTACGGTTAACCTGTCGATCAACGAATCGATTACCCGTTCACTCGGAACCAGCATAACTACGATGACAGTGATAATCGCAATGCTGCTTTTCGGTGGAGCCTCTATTCGAGACTTCCTGATTGTGCTGCTTGCTGGTGTGCTCATTGGAACCTACAGCTCGATTTTCGTCGCTGCTCAGGTTCTTGTTTTGTGGGAGCCCCGAGCGTTCCTACCTTGGCGACGAGCCACCTCTTCGAACTCCTAAACTCACACCTTAAGTAGTCGCACCCTTACGAAAATTCAACTACCATGCGCCCGGCAGGCGTGGTGGTTGGGCGCGCCTGACGAATGCCTGATATCGACAGACAAGGAACGTTAACGAATGCTGATTGGTGCACATGTTTCCGCAGCAGGTGGATCCAACAAGGCCATCGCCCGAGCTGAAGAGATCGGAGCCGAGTGCTTCCAGATCTTCACTTCATCTCCACGTATGTGGTCCGCGAAGCCAATCGTCGATGAGGTCGCCGAAAAGTATCAGGCTGAAATGAAACGGTCGGGTATGGGTCCGACTGTGCTCCATGGAAAGTATTTGGTTGCGCTCGGAAGCGCCGACCCCGAGCTTCTGGCTAAGTCGGAAGTAGCATTGCAGGCCGATGTAGCTGCCGCTAACAAACTCGATGCGCTTGGCGTGATATTCCACCCGGCGAGTCACCGCGGTCAGGGGTTCGATGCGGTAGTCGATCAGTTCGCCAATTCCGTTCGAAAAATCCTCGACAAAGAACCGGGCGATTCACTGTTGATGCTCGAAACCAGCGCGGGTGCTGGCGATCACATTGGATCAACTTTCTCAGAACTCGGCACACTCATCAAAGCTATTGGTAACGACCGCGTGGCCGTGTGTCTCGACACCCAGCACGTTTGGGCGGCCGGATACAACATTGCCGCTGCCGACACGCTGAATACGACACTCGACGAGTTCGACAAGGAAATTGGTCTCGATCTGTTGCGGTCAGTTCACGCCAACGACTCTATGCGCGAGCTTGGATCTTCTGTCGACCGGCACGAAAACATTGGCGATGGCCTTATCGGATCAGCCGGATTTGCAGTGCTGATGGCACATGAGGCGTTCAGGCGGGTGCCGTTCTATCTTGAGGTTCCCGGAACCGGCAAGAGCGGACCCGACAAGCCGAACATCGATCGCCTGATGGCAATCAGGTCGCAGGTAGGCGCAGGGTAACTGCGCATTGCAAATCAGCAGAGATAGCTTCGAGGATCTTGTTCGCGATGCCATCTCGTCTTTGCCTGAACAATTCCTCTCGAAAATGGACAACGTCAGCATAATCGTTGCTGACCGACCTTCGCCGGAACAGATCAGAGAGAACAATCTGGGGCCGCACGACACGCTGTACGGGTTGTACGAAGGCGTATCGCTTACCGAGCGAGGGAGCTATGTGCCTCCTCTGCCCGACGTCATAACGATATTCCAGGAGCCTATCGAGCGCTCTTCCAGGACTGATGCCGAGCTTGAAGATCAGGTGAGATCAACGGTTGTTCACGAAGTCGCTCACTATTTTGGATTCTCCGACACTGAACTTGAAAAGTTGGGACTGGGCTAATGCCAAGAATTGTCATCGCCGCGTTCGACGGACTTCAGCCCTCACAGGTATCGCCTGAACTCATGCCGATTGTTAGCAAACTTGCCGACGACGGAGTCAGGTTCCTCCACCATCACGGAGTATTTCCAACGGTTACGCGATCCAACTCGGCGAGTCTAGTTACGGGAGTCACTCCCGGCGGGCACGGGCTTACCGCTAATAAATCGGTATTCCCTGAAATTTCACCCACCGAGGTTATCGACGCTCTTGTCCCTCAGCTGCCAGAGATAAACCAACTTCTAGGCGGCAAGTTGTTGTTTGTGCCAACACTTGGAGAGATGATCAGCCAGCACGATATGAAGTGGGTTTCTGTTGTCGGAGGCACGAGCGGCAACGCTTATGTGCAGCACCCAAATGCTGCCGAGTTTGGCGGCGTAGTGATTCACCCCGAATTCACGAATCCACCTGAGCACCATGAAGTAATCATTCGCCAGTTCGGCGACTGGCCGGTTAAAGAGGCACCCGCAGCGGATCTGGTCAGGCGTACCGCTGATGTTGCGATCGAATATGCGCTGCGTGAACTGAACCCCGACGTTTTGCTTGTCTGGTTCCCTGAGCCCGACACATCACAACACGCCTTCGGGGTCGATAGCGATGAAGCCCGCCAAATGTACTCATTGGCCGATTCGCAGCTGGGCAGAATTCTGAAAGCGATCGATGGCAGTCAAGGCGATAAGCCCGACGTGTTTGTCGTCTCGGATCATGGTTACTCGACAATCGATTCGATCATCGATGTACATGCGGAGCTGGCGAGTGAGGGTTTTGGCCCCGACAACGGCGAAGACTCGGTCATCGTTGCTGAAAACGGTGGTTCGATACTGCTGTACGTGCCGGCCAAAAGCCGAGAACTTACCGATAGATTGCTGAAGTGGCTTGTCGATCAGGAGTGGGTTGGCGCTATTGCCATCGACCTTACGGCCCAGGGTTCTGGCGCATTTGCGTCGATAAGCGATATCGGACTAGACGGGCCTCGCGCTCCAGATATCGCAGTAGCCATGCGTTCAACCGACACGGGCTCGTTAGCCCCGCTGGCACGTTCGGGGGCAGCAGCCAGTGGTCGGCGAGTTGGCGTAGGCTCTCACGGCGGTGGGAGCGGCGCAGAACTGCACAACACATTGATCGCAAGCGGCCCATCGTTTATCTCAGGACTCCGTTCCGACCTACCAAGTGGCAACATTGATGTTGCCCCGACGGTTCTGGAACTGCTTGGAATTCCATTGGCCGATCACTTTCGTGGCCGTGTATTGGGCGAAGCAATCCACAACTACGGAACAGGCGTAGTGCAAGAAGTGGAACTGGAAGCGTCTGGGTCGACGTCCCCGACTATCTCGGTGAGTGTCGGCAACACCAGATATCTCTGCGAATTCGGCTGATCACGTAATATTCTGTCGAAAATGCCGGAAGCCCACACCGATTTCGTACCAATTCGTCGATAATACGGCGGGCAATAATGAGTAGCACGAATCTCTAAACTGAACGAGCCGGGAAGAAGAAACCCCGTATCGAACTTCACATGCTGTCGTTCGAATTAAGTGAGCGCGTCAAGATAGCTCGCCTGCTTACCGACGCTGGATTTTCCATTCGCAATGAATCCGCTGCCAACATCGAGCGATTTGAACAGCGTGTGAGCGATGACAAGTGGGATTTGATATTTCTTGACGCGCGAAGTTCATTGGCATCGGTTGCCCAGGCAGTTGAGTTAGCCCGGGTTCATGCAGCCGATACACCCATCTTCTCCATGATCGAATCCGATCAAGAGAACCAGGCTCAACTGCTGGATCTCGGTATCGTCGATCTATTCACCCCCGACGGCATGCCCCGAATCGCCGGAAGCATTACCAGAACACTGAGCGCCGACGAGGACTGAAAACTCGTCCTCGAAGCACACCGCCTGCAGGACGAAATCAAGCTCGCCGGTGACGAGCGTGAGGTTCTAACAGAGATCGGGCAGCTAGTTTCTGCATCGCTGGACATCGGCCAGATATACGATCAGCTTGTAGCTCAAATCAAAAGACTTATTCCACTTGAGACTGCGGCCATCGCCGTTGCAGACCCAGCTACCGATACTGTGACGCTTGAGTATGTCGCTGGAAAAGAACTTCCCGGTTATCCGCAAGGACGCGTATTGGCTATGTCGGGGGTAACCCCTGTAACCCAGTTGGCCAGATTTGTACTCGTACTCGACACCAGCCTCCTTGAGGAGATGCGTACCGAGTTCCCTGGAATCGAGGAACTGCTCGAATCAGGCGTCAAATCAATCATGGCCACACCACTTGTGCATCGGGATGAAGTAGTTGAATTCCTCGCGACGGCAACGTCGGTTGAGGATGCTTACACACCTGAGCATGTTGGCGCAGCCGAACGAATTAGTGCCCAGATTTCTGGGGCACTGGCAAACTCCCGTCTGCATGCCCGCATCAGCCGTATCGCACAGATTCGCGAGATTCTTGTCCAGATCGGCCGAGAAGCCAGTGTCGCCAGCAACCTTCAGGATTTATATGCAGGTGTGATCAACAGCTTGAAAGATCTGTTCCCGGTTGATCGTTCAGCTATCGCGGTCCGAACCGAAAACGGCAATTCACTGCTTAACGAGCACGTTTCTGGAATAGAAATCGAAGGTCTCGAAGAAGGGCAAATTCTGTCCCTCGACGATATGCCGGATGGAATTCTCTCCAAAGCACAACTCATTTCAGCCTACGATGTTGACGATGAACGGATAGAAGATCCCTCAGGTGGTATCTGGGCCAAAGCCGGATTAATGTCGAATATCAGACGCCACTTCGGGCGCGTGACTCCGTTATCGGATTCATAGCGATAAGCGGAGCCGCTGACCGGGCGTACACCCAGGATGACCTATCACTGCTCGAACGAGTATCTGATCAAATTTCGCCAGTTATAGAGTTATTGCATCTGCTTGACAGAGTTAGATCTCTTGCAGCCACTATCGAAACAACTCTAGATCTGGTCGCAATATGTGATCTTGACGGAGTTGCCAGCTACATCAACCCCGCTGGATTACAAATGCTTGATCTGGAGGACAGTGGATCGGGTGCAGGAATATCTCTTACAGAATTTGTTGCCGATGCTGACACTGAGACCGTTGTGACGATTTCGGTAGACGATATGGAAGTTCGAGTCGAGATCGCTGACAAAAGGCCCGGCATCGAAAAAGACGAACTGAGCGCGGTGTTCGAAAGCTTCTACCGCGGCAAGAAGGCACGAATCTCTCGCGTGGCAGGCACCGGGCTCGGACTATCGATCGCAAAAGGATTCGTCGAGGCGCAGAGCGGCCGGATATGGGCTGAAAGCACGTTGGCGAAGGAAGCACATTCATCTTTACGCTTCCGCTCGTGATCACCTGAGATCGCCTGCTCGTGTTATGCAGCCAGAATTCTTACCGAACGAACCGGCTGTCTCCAGCTCGGCGCGTAAGATCCTTCGAATCCATGTATTCCAGCACGGCGAGTGTGTACTTGCGACTTGTGCCGAAAATTTCTCGAACGTTCGTGATAGTGATTTCCTGACCGTCGGTACCTGAACCAAGAATTTTCGACTCCATCTCTTCGTAGGCACCGGTTGGATACACAATATCGCCGCTGATGCGAACAACGTCGCCCCGGTCGCTAAGCAGCTGCAGAATTTCGATATCGACGGGCCGTTCGGTCGAAGGGCTGTAACGGTCGGCTGAGATCAGTTTCAGAAACTCGTTCGCCTCCGATTCCTGTGCTGAGGAAAGCCGGGGCGCATGATCGGGAGTGCGTACGGTGGCATCGTCGGTTGCGATTACTTCTTCAGCGCTCAATGACGCCGAAACTGCTGTGAATGCTGGCGTCTTTAGCTTCAACTGTCCACGGAAATCCTGAAGTGGCATTCCCTGTCGCAGTGGGTATGTTTTATGGAAACTCGAAAGGGTTGAAGCAGCGATTCCTGTCAAACTCTCCCAGCCGCCAATCGAGATGACGAACTCGTTACCCGAGCCGAGCCTCTTCACTCTGCCTTCCGATTCAAGAGTCGATATTGCTGCTTCGATATCGTCAGCACTGGTTCCCGCCGATCCGGCGAGTTGTGCGATCGTTGCTGGCTCGATATCGGTCAGAGCATTGAACGTGACATCTTCGCTTGAGCCGCTGGCGATTGTTTGTAGTCGAGATAGCGTTTCAGCGTCGTTGCGTTTGCGGCGTGGGGCGTTCGGCTCCAGCACCTGGCCTCCCCCAAGAGTGTTCTCTGTGTCTCGTACGACGAACGAATCGCCTCGTACAACGGGTACTTTCTCCGTGGTGCGCAACTGAACCCAGCCGCTTGAGCCCGGTGCGATTTGATCGCCTTCCAGCACCCTGACCGTTGCCGGGATTTCACGTGTTCCGGCGAACAGAGTCACCTTGTGGTTGTGACGAACGGGACGTGGCGCGTCGGGAATCACCCTGAACGTGGCGTCGAACGCACTGGAAGATTCGAGCCAGCCTACGGTTGTCAAAAGATCGCCACGGTCGATATCCGAGTGGCCGATTCCGCTCAGGTTCACAGCCAACCTTGTACCGGGACCAACCTGATCATGCGAGGTTTCGTGAACCTGCAGGCTTCGAATTCGCGCCCGTTGACCCGAAGGCAATATCTCGACCTCTTGCCCAACTTTCAGCGAACCGTCGGCGAGTGTTCCTGTAACCACAGTACCAAAGCCAGAGATCGTGAACGACCTATCGACAGGTAGCCGTGGGTTGCCGGTGCTGCGATGCGATAGAAGCCCGGTTATCAGCTTGTCGAGAGCCGCTCGAAACTCGTCCAGTCCCTCACCATTTTCGGCTGAAACGGCAACGACGTCGGCGTTCTCTAAAGAAGTTCCTTCCAGCGTTTCCTGTACCTCCAGCGTGACCAGATCGAGCCAGTCCTGGTCGACCAGATCTTTCTTCGTCATCACGATCAACCCGGTGTCGATGCCAAGTAGGTCCAGAATCGCAAGATGTTCTCGCGTTTGCGGCATCACGCCTTCGTCCGCAGCGACGATCAGAAGGGCCACGTCAACGCCACCAGCACCCATGAGCATGTTTTTGATGAAGCGCTCGTGTCCGGGCACGTCGACGATGCTTATCTCGGCTCCAGAAGGCAGGGTGAGCCAGGCAAACCCCAGCTCGATCGTCATGCCACGGCTTTTCTCTTCGAGCAGGCGGTCGGGATCGATTCCGGTCAGCGCCTGAATCAGCGTCGATTTACCGTGATCTACGTGTCCTGCCGTGCCTACAACAAACAAGCTTTAGATTTCCTTTGGGGGAACTACTCTTCGCCTATGAATTCAGCGAAAACCTCGTTGCCGAGCAACCGGCCTCGCTCGCTCAATCTCACTGCATCATCTGTCACTTCGATCAACTCGAGATCCAGCAACCGGCTTATCTCTTTCGGGAACACGATATCCAATCCAACGCCGAATCGCTTCACGAATCGCTTGTAGCTAACGCCTTTGTTCAGGCGCATTCCCATCATCATCGTTTCGGTGATGTCGACAGCAGGGGTTGTGATATCGACCTGCTCTACGGGTCCGGCCGGGGCGTGCATGGTTGCAACGGGGTCGGCTCCTACCAATTCATAGTTGCTGCCGACTACCGTTGCGTATCGTCGTGGAGATTTCAAGTTGGCGAATCGTTGGCCAACGAGCCACGAATGTGCGCCCGGCCCGACGCCCAGATACGGTTCGTTCATCCAGTAAATCAGGTTGTGGCGAGATTCGAACCCTTCTTTGGCCCAGTTCGAAATCTCGTACTGTTCGAATCCACTGACGGCAAGCTTGCGCTGGGCTTCTTCGTACATGTCGGCGGCGAGATCATCATCAGGAACCGGGTACTTTCCTGCCTCGACATCAACCGCCAGTGGCGTGCCCTGTTCGATTTGCAGCCCGTACAGCGAAATGTGATCAGGCTCGAGTTCGGCGGTCTGCTTCAGGGTGTCCGACCACTGCTCAACCGACTGGTAGGGCAGGCCGTAAATCAGATCGATCGACTGGTTCTGAAATCCCGCTTCTCGGAGCGCGTTGAACGCTTGTTTTGCTTCGAGCGCGGTATGCCTTCTGCCGAGCAGTGCCAGCAGTCCATCGTCGAAACTCTGAACGCCCATTGAGATTCGGTTGATCCCGGCAGCCAGCCACATGGCAGCGTTCTCGGGAGTCACATCACCCGGGTTGCACTCCATGGTGATTTCGGCCGGCCGTTCGAGCTTAAACGACTCTTTGATGACTGCCAGAATGTCTCGGATATATTCTGCTGGCAGATAAGAGGGAGTACCTCCGCCAAGAAAAATAGTTCTGACCGGAGGTCGGTTCAGCAGGCTTCCCCAGCCCCGCATTTCAGCTTCTAACGCACGTACATAGCCCGGGATCTGATCTTCAATTCCCGAGTATGTATTGAAGTCGCAGTACGGGCACTTTGTCTGGCAAAACGGTACGTGGAGATACAGCCCGATTCCGTTATCGAATGTTGGCGGATTGTGTTCGATGTTCGCCAGATTTGGCATTCACCCTCCGTGATTCGTACCGAGTTCCGCTGAGCAACCCAAACTGCGGGGAATCATCAGGGAGTCCACAGCTTCGAGCCAGCATCACCATCGGCATTTTGATCGTTAGCGGCCTGAGGACCTGCCGGTGGCTGGCCTGCGGCAGCCCGAGCCTGCTCTTCGGCCATCTGCTGTCGGATGGCCTCGTTGGCCTGCTGCACCCAGCGTTCAAGTTCATCGAGTTCCGGGGGTGAGATTACGAACTTTTCGACACCTTCCGGGATGACAATGTTGGGATCGCCGCTGAATAGCAGTGCTGCTTCAGATTCAAGAATTCCTTCTGCGAGTCGAGTTTGAAGGTGCTCGATTCGCTTGTCGGCGGCTTCGGTGTACTTCGCCTGAATCTCGTCGGCAACCGTTCTGTTTATCAGGCCGCTCTGCAGGCATCGACCCCAGTCGATTACCTGTCCAAATAGATCGGTGTCTTCAAACTCCTCGAACACTGCTCCGGCCGATACCCGCTGGCGAGCCAGGTTGTAAGCACCGGGATTCGACTGCTGGATCATCAGCATCGCGTCATCACCACGGCCAACCACTCCCTCGGCAAAGACTCGCGTAACGACTCCAGCTTTTGCTTCAAGTTGTGAAAGGTGCTGCTCAACTGCCTGCCAGTACGCTTTGTACTTCTCTTCAAACCCGTCGGGCGCACCGGGCGAAGGTTGAACCATCGTCACCATGTACACCTTGCGGCTTGTCAAAATGTCGCCGGCAGGTGTGTTGCCAACAGAGCCCAGATCTTCAGCAGTCATAAAGTCCCTCTAAAAGGTTTTCTAAGTCGTAAGTACAGGTGAATTTACACCGAGAACAGGAAATTGAGAATGTCGCCGTCTTGAACCACGTAGTCACGACCCTCCTGACGAAACAGGCCACGGTTTCTGGCTTCTGCCATCGTGCCACAGTCGATGAAATCTTGATACGCAACAGTCTCGGCCCGAATGAATCCACGTTCAATATCCGAATGAATCACCCCGGCTGCTTTTGTCGCCAGTGCTCCGATGTCCACCGTCCACGCACGGGTTTCGTCTTCTCCAACGGTGAGGAACGAATTCAAACCGAGCACTTTGTACGAAAGTTTGATCATTCGGTAAAGCCCCGGTTCACCTGCGTCGAGACCCGCCCGCATTTCTGCTTCTTCTTCAGCTTCCATGCCTACCAGTTCGGCTTCAAGGCTTCCGCAGATCGCTGCTCCACCGATCGACTTGCCATCGAGCAATTCAGCCAACTGCTGTTCAAGCTCAGCGGTGTTGGCGATGTCGTCTTCACCGATGTTCAGTGCCACCAGCAACGGCAGGCTGCTCAGGGTGAAGGTATCGGAAATGGCTTTGGTTTCGGCAGGCTCAAGATCACGGTCACGGAACGGAATGCCGGTTTCGAGATCGCCCTGAAGTCGTTTCAGCGTCTCGATGTTCTTGGCCGCTTCGTCTCGCTCAGCAACTTTCAGCTTCGGCAGCCCTTTTTCAAGCCGTTCGATCCGGCGTTCAAGCAGAGCGATATCGGCGAACAGAATGTCGAATGACACCTTTTCGATATCACGTTTGTAGTCGACTGACCCTTCAAGGTGGGGAACTGATCCGTCTTCGAATCCTCGTGCCACATGCAGAATCGCATCAACCTGCTGCAGGTGGGCCATCGCCTCGCCCTCGAACAGATCGCCAGACGTACTACCGGGCAGGTCAACGTAAGTGACCTCGGCGTAAATCGTCTTTTTCGACTTGAACATCTTCGTCAGGATGTCGACACGCTCATCGGGAACGTGGGCTACTCCGACGTTGGCAGAACGACCCGAACCGAATCCGCCGGTGTCGGCTTTGCCGCGAGTGAGGGAGTTAAATATCGTGGTCTTGCCGCTTGCGGGCAGGCCAATGATTCCGATTTTCATAAGTGACTTGTGCTGATCGATTTCTTGAACGGAACTGAGCATCTGGCGAACTTAGCGCCATCGGTAAAAACGTAACGCTTAAGCGTACCGCTCAAAACTGCCCACCGGAAACCTGAAATTCACAGCTATTTGTCTTCGTTTGAGGTGCCGGACCCGGTGTCGTCATCTTCGGGATCGACGTACCTGAACTTGGCGTCGACGGTCTTTCCAACAGAATCTCCCTCTTCAGATTGACCGAATTCTTCTTCCTTCTGCTTCTGCAAGTCACGCAGTTTTCTGCCGATAGTTTGATCGGCAACTACATGTCCTGGAGATGCCGCGATGAAGAGGAGCAGCAAAATTGCTACCACGACCAGATCATCGAGCTGCCCAAAGAACAGCAAGCGGTCGTGGATGAAGTCGACCGGCGAAATGAGATAGAAGAGCGCAAGTAGCGGGATAACTTTGGTGAATACGGGAACGCGCCTGTCGAGCAGCAATCGCCACACCAATTTCAGGAACGAAAAGACAAGGGAGCGTATCGGCATGAGTCTGAACATGTTAGAAAGTGTATCTATATATCAGTACTACTATTCAACGTTTAATTGATGCGCAAAGATTCCCGATGATCAGAGTTCTGCACGGCGAAGACGAATATTCAAGTTCAGAAGCACTAGCCAAGATCCGGGCTTCTGCCGGGCCTGAAGAGGTTCGCGACCCCAACACCACGGTATTTGAAGGTCGTTCGTTTAAGCTGAGCGACGTGATTGGTGCCGCTCAGGTGGTGCCGTTCATGGCCGATCGTCGGGTAGTAATCGTGTACGGCGCACTCGAACGCATGCAAAAGCGCGACAAGTCGATGGGCGACGAATGGCGTGATCTGGCTGATTCGCTGAACGGCTTGCCGGCGACTACCGAACTCGTATTTGTCGAAGGCGTTAGTTTGCGAGAGAACGGGTTGGCCCTGAAATCCGTTGGCCCAAGCGCTCGGATTCAGCAGTTCCGCAGAATGCGACGTCCCGAGCTTGAAAGCTGGGTGCGTGATCGATTCGTTCACTACGGCGCATCTTCAACCCGAGAAGCCGTGGTGCGAATCGCATGGCTTGCAGGATCGGACGTTCGACTGCTCGATCAGGAAGTGAAGAAGCTGGCGTTGTACGCGGGCGACCGAGAAGTAACGCCTCAAGACGTCGATCTTATGGTTCCCGATGCAAGAGAAGCGAGTATTTTCGCTACTGTCGACGCTGTGTTGGAACGCCGACCAGCGGTCGCGATGAAGCTGCTCTACTCACTGCTTTCGGGAGGATCGAGTGTTCAGAGTATTTTGTCGATGCTGGCTCGTCAGGTGCGACTGCTGATTCTCACTATCGAACTCAAACAGCAGGGCGTGCCGCAGGACGAACTTGGCAAGCGGATCGGCCTGACAAACCAGTACGCACTCGATAAAACCATGCGGCAGTCGACGAGCTTCGGTACCGATCATCTGGCGAATATCATGCGACGATTACTCGCAGCTGATCTCGCTATCAAACAGGGCGAAATGGACGAGCGACTGGCCGTTGAAATACTTGTTGGCGAGCTTTCGGCGGCTTGAACGTAAATCCTGAGATAAGACATTCAACGTAACTCTCCCAGAACCCACAACGCATCATTCCCGAAACCCCAAATTCGCCGAAAATCCCAAAAATAACGGATAATTATCTGCATGTTGAGTCGACGCCGAACATATTTGCCCCTCCTGGCACTCTTCAGCCTGATAGCGCTGCTCGGGGTGACGTGTTCGGGAGCTGATTCGGAAACAGATGACTCAGCCGATTCAGCAATAGATTTGGTCGCCACCGAAGTCGTGGTACCGACCCCAGAGCAAGAAGCCGATCCGGAACCCACCTCAACCGTCCGACCAAGGGCAACGGTTACGCCGACGCCTGAACCTGAGGGCACGCCTGTTTCTGAGACAGAGAGCGTCAATTTCTACCTGCGTGGATTCCGCTCACTTAACCATGGCGAGTACGTTGAGGCAGAACGCACATTTACCACGGTAATTGAACTTGAACCCGGATTTGCCCGCGGATGGGACGGTCGGGGTCAATCGCTGATGTTGCAGGGTAAATACGAAGAAGCGATGTTTGATTTCGACACGGCAATCGAACTCAAACCCAATCTTTCAGTGGCATATGCCAATCGCGGCCTTACCCGGGTGGCGATCAATGACTTTGATGGTGCCGCCAGAGACGCACGCAGAGCCTACGAGATAGACGATGAGTCGGTAGCTGCCCAGCTGGTGTTGGGGCGCGTGTATGCAAATCAGGGCGACACGATTACCGCACTCGAATGGTTCGATCTGGCCGTGCTAACCGATCCTGAAGACGGATCGACGTGGTGGTGGCGAGGACGGTTCTACAGAGACGTTCTGGGTGCTGTAAACGCCGCGCTTGACGACTTTAACAAGGCTATTGAACTGGCCCCCGCGCAGGCTGCACTGTACGTCGACAGAGCGCTGCTCTACATCCAGGCGCAGGTTGAACCCGAACTCGCAAGGGCTGATCTTGAAGAGGCAATATCGCTATCTCAGGATCCGAAAATTCCATCGATTATCGAGCGATCTGAAGAGTTGATTGGGCTTTTGGACGAACGCGCAGGCGCGGTTCAGTAGGGGCAAGTCCGACACCTGCTGTCACCTCTGTGAAATTCCGGCAATGTCTGGACGCGACCAACCCCTACCGACTCGTCACCAGATCGTCCAACGAATCTCGAATCACTGTGTTCGGCTTGAAAACCGCCCAGGCAAACCAAAAGTAATTCGCGTGAACCAGCAGTTCGAGATGCGTTCCTTCAAGCTCACCGCCTACTGTGACGCCTGCGTAGTTCCATTTGGAGCCAGTTTCAACGTCAGTAATCCCTGACCCGGTGTGCTCGAAAGTAAGGGCTTGACCATCTACTGAGCGAGAGAAGACCGCCACAGACCCCGTTGCCTGGCGTTCGTTCGACAGATCGTTGAAGGCAGAGAAGGTGTCGCCATCGAAGAACGCCACGATGTATTCATCACCAACAAAATCGTTTACAACAGGCGCATTTTCCAGGAATGAAAACGGGTAGGCGACCGGGGGTCTCGCCATCTATTGTGAGCACCCGTGAAGTCGCCACAAGTCGATCGTCAATCCATCCTCTAAACAAGAACGGCTGATTGTCCACATTGTCGTAACCCGCGTATGGCGGATCATCGTACTGGCGGTCGAAGAAGCCATATTCGTTGACGACACGTTCTAACACCTTGCCTTCGGGATAGGATTCGACGAAGGTCTCCCAGGCGATGATCGACGATGGGATCTGTTTGAGGACTGTGGCGTCTTTGGCGTATTCGCCGATAAGCGCCTCGCCCGTAATCTGCTGCCAGAACGACTCGGTCTGGCGATCCCACATCACAAGATCAGAGCGTCGCAGCATTCCGGACGTTCCAAACGTAAGTGTCCGACCGTCAATCACTCTCTCGAACGTGATTCCGGTGTTGCAGAGCGGGCAGAACGTTACCGTGACAGGCAGATCGCCAATCCTGTCGTTCACGATTTCGTGCCGCATCAAAATCGCCAAAGGGTATGCTCTCGCATCGCCATCGACTATCACGGCCACTACTGGCTCTCTAGCGTTCATGTAACCGGGGACTTCGGATACGGGAGCGAAGTTCGGCTGATCTATCGGCGTAATTTGGTCCTTGGGAAGAACGATTTCCAATTCGCTCGTTTAAATCGGTATTCCAACCCCAAAGGGTTCTCAGGCGCACAGCTCTGGAACGTTCTGCATCGTCCTCGATCAGAATTGGCGCTTGCAGCGTGGCAGTTGGTTGCGCTTTGACCAGATTGCCGCCAGCGGTCGCGGGTTTTAAGTCGGGATCGGCGTTCTGTTGGCTCGGGTGCCACAGCAACGGGAGTGTCGGGTTCAATTACGGCGGTAGTTGGCACGACGACATCCTCATCTGTTGCGCCACATGCCACGAGCAACACCGAAACAGCGCCAATAATCGGCAAAGCGACCGATCTCAACCCTACTCGCCGGATGCGTTGAACCATCTGAACGAAATCACCCGTCATGAAGTACCCAATCCCACCGTGCAGACTCGTTTTGTCTAAGTGCATTGAATATGTGATGCGCTAGAACTGAAGATGGCGCGATCAAACGGCTTCACATGTGACTGGATTGCTGCAATTTTGGGACTGAACAATCGTGGTAAATCTACGAATAGCAGGCGACTTTTTAGTCGAACGTGAGCATTCTTGTCGGGTTGTCGACGAGAATCAGGCGAACGACTTCTTCACTCATTCCTCGTACCCGCATTCGGGGGACGATTCGAGTGAGGATGTGATCGAATCCGTGGCCCCCAAAGGTTTTGAGGCGGTGCTTTGAACAGATGTCGTGGGCGAGCAAAATACTACCTTGCTTGCCTTCTGAAACCATGTGCTCGACCATCTCGATTCGTTCGTGATCGGCTGGCATGTACGATTCTGGAGCCAGCGGGTAGAACGACGATTCATGTCCAAACAGATCGAAGTTCAGGTAGGACCCCATGGCGATCAGCTCGTTCAGAATTCCACGGTCATAAACCGTGCGCTCAACGTGGCCCATAACCGTGCGGCTCAGGTTGCCACCCCACTTTTCGACGGCTTCGAGAATCTCGATTGGCGCACGCTCGTTGCGGCCCGGGTGGATCAGAAGGGGAGCGCCGGTCTCGCGCTGGGCGATTACGGCGGCTTCGAGGACTTTTTTCTCTGAGTCGTGCCATGGCCACGAGCAACCGATTTCACCAATAATTCCCGAACGGATTCCTGTGTCGCCAACGCCCTGATCGACATCGTGGATGATCTGGCCAGCGATCTGCTCTACGGTCAAATCGTCCAACTCGGGTGCATGCGTCATGTGGACGTAGTTCCCTGCGCCCATCACGACGTTCAGACCGGTCTGACGGGAGATTCGTGCCAGTGCCTGGGGATCACGCGATAGCCCCACGGAAGTCACATCAACGATCGTGCTGCCGCCAGAATTGAAATATTGCTGAGCTTCCCACACCGCAACGTCTTCATCGAGTAGTCGCAGGTTGTCACGGTTGCTCGACCAGTTATAGCGAACCCAACCAAGGTTCTCGAGCGAAACCTCTTCGTCCATCAATCGACGCTCAGAAGCTACTTTTGGCTCTGTAAAAACCACCCCGAAATCGATCAACAGATGCTCGTGAGTGGTGGTGATCCCCACTTTGGCTGGCTCGATAGGACCCAGAACTGTGAGAACTTTTCGGGCTGCTCGGTGCTTTGGAACGGGATGAGATGGTGAGGTCAACTAAATAGACTCTGTTGGCTTAGTGCGAATTAAATAGGTGCTAAGAAACGTCGGACGATCAGAAAGTCTAACGCAGAGTGAGAAATAGGCGAACTCTTTTACGCATCACGCCACGTTGCTTTTGGCTGCCATCCGAGAATGCGTTTTGCTTTCTCGACCGATATTGCAGTTGCATTGCCGGGCATCGGAGTTCGAATTTCGGCTTCGGGATAGACCTTCTTGATTAACTCTTCGGTCGGTTCATCGGCCGACGTATCTTCGTTGTTGATGAAGAACGCTTCGTGCCCGCCAAAGTCGACTTTGACCGCAAGCGTGCAGGCGTGCGCTGACTCGGCGATGTCGCTCCAGCCCCAGAAATGTCTGGCGTTATTGCTGTACGCACCGCCACGTTCGAGCGCCGCGTTGAGTTCCGTTTGGCGCGCTCGGTCCATCAAGCCATGGAACCGCATGGAAGCGATTTGAACCTTGCCGGGTCGACGCCTGGCGAAAGCTTCGGCCATCTCTTCACCGAGCCACTTGCCCATCGAGTAGGCATCTTCAGCGAAAGTCGGGTGCTCTTCGTCCATCGGGAAGTACGGTCTCGGGTTGATTCCCTTCGAGAAAACGGCCCCAACAGCGTTGACCGAAGATGCCATGACGATCTTCTCGATGCCCAGCACTTCAGCCGCTTCAAGCACGTTCCAGTTCGAGGTCATGTTGACCCGGAACACTTCGTGCTCGGGCGCCATTATCGGGTTTGGAATTGCTGCCATGTGGCGGAAATGACCTGCCCGTAGTCGGTCACATCGACGGTCTTGAACGTGTAGCCCTGCGACCGCTGTGCGTTCGTGCCGCCTGGCGGATTCTTGTCGACGCCGACAACGTCATAGCCGTTTTCTAAAAGATCTTTGATGATGTATTCACCGGCGCGCCCGGTCGATCCAGTAACGAAAACGGTTGTCATGGGTAAGTTGTCCTCATCCCGAGTGGCGTTGCAAAAGAAACCGCAACGGTGTCCTAAAAAGTTGGTTCCATTCCAACGTCCAAGAAGCCAATCGGACCGCGGTCATCGGCGTACCAAAGTCGGTTGTCCTTGATCGTCATGCCGTGTATTTGAATTGGGTCGAGCACCCTGAACGCGTCGTAGCAGCGACCGTCTTCAAGGCGATGTCGGCTAACAACTCCAAATGCAGTGTCTGCGATCCAGACGTGCCCCTCTTCTTCTGCCCACGCCAGTCCATGCACCCGAAATCCGGGAACCTTCATTCGGTGAATTTCCTGAAAATTCGAAGTGTCGATGACATGGACGAACTGGGAAGGCGGCGATGCAACATAGAGATTGCCGTCTTTCCATTCGAGGCCATGGTCGCCGGTTGGCTCAGACTTTCTACCAGCCGCTGCATCGAGATGCTCGCGAGTTGCGTTGATACTCGCACCCGGAGAAGGGTAGACCTCGACGGTTTTGCCGGTGCCCATATCGAGCTGATAGATCTCGCAGCTGTAGGTCGACGCAACCCAGATGTAGCCGCCACCGATCGTGATACCGCTCGACTTTTCCGTGTCGGTCGGCAGATCGACAAGCACATCACCCGAATCCCAATCGACCTTGTAGACGTGGTCATCACCCTGATCGATGATCCACAAACCATCGTCTGCAGCCTGAAGTCCATTTGGCTTCGGGCCAGGAGCGTTGAACTGGAAGATCGTATCTGCGACTTTGTGCGGCATGGGTCTCTCGTTTACTCGAATGCGCTATCGGCTTGCGGCGGTAGTGTAGCGCGAGAACGCGGTGTTCGGGGTGGTAAATGCCAACGACTGCCCGACTTCGCGACCCCTGTGGAGGGATCTTCGGCATCTCGGCGGATTTGGAGAAGCGGGCACAGGCAGGTGTGGGGCTGGGGCGGATGGCTGTAGATGGTCTGACGTTTCCACGCCCCCTCAACCTAACCTTCTCCCTCAATGGAGAAGGGACTAGGGGATAAGAGTGCAGGCTGGATCCCCTAAAGATCACTCCCAATAATCGTCGTTGCAGGGTCGTTCAGGAACGTGTCCAGCAGCTCAGTGCCTGCTCCGGTACTCTCTGGCGGGTAGGCGTAGCCGTTTTCGATTCTCGGCAGAACGTCTACGATGTCCTTGTACCACGTCGCGTTGTATGCCCGAACGGTTTCCTGAATAAGCGCATTTGGTGCGTTCAGCGAAAGGTGAACGCTGAACATCAGCGTCACCGGACCCACACAATCGTGAGGTGCGATAGGCATTGCGTATGCGTGCGCCATCGCTGCGATTCGCTTGGCTTCAGATATGCCACCGACCCACGAAATATCGAACATACAGATCGTCATAGCCTGTTTCTGGAACATCTCGCGGAACGCCCATCGAGATGCGACCTGCTCGCTAGCCGTGGTTGCAATGTGAGTCGACTGGCGGAACTCGGCTAGGGCGTCGATGTTGTCCATCGGCACCGGGTCTTCGAACCAGAACGGGTTGGTGGGCTCAACCGACTTTGCAATTCGCTTGGCCGACGATAAGTTCCAGATCGAGTGCATCTCGACCATTACGTCCATCTTGTTCCCGACTTTTTCACGAATTTTCCTGAACGGCTCGGTGCCTTCGTCCAGCTCCTGCGAAGAGATGAATTGACCATTGTTGTCGTTCGAATACTGGTCGAATGGCCAGATCTTCATCGCCGTAAAACCCTCCGACAACAGATCGTCGGCAAGCTCGCCAGCATCTGTCATGAACGCCGTGTAGTCCTCATAGGGCTTGCCGGGAGTCTTTTCAATGTGACCGGCCTTCCAGCCACCCTTCGACTTAACGCCGTACGCAAAGCTGGCGCAGGTGTTGTAGACCCGTATGCAATCGCGAGAAAGACCACCAAGCACCTGGTAAAGCGGTTGATTCACCCGCTTCGCGTAGAGGTCCCACAGCGCCATATCGATGGCCGATACCGACGAAGAATCTACTCCACGCCCGCGGATTGTCTTGAACCGTTTCGCCATTTGATCCCAGTGAATGTCCAACCTGTTCGGGTCTTTACCCAACAGGTAGTTAGCTATGCCTTCGTGGATATTTGCTTCGATCGCAGCGGGGCCGAACGATGTTTCTCCAAGCCCCACAAAGCCGTCTGAGCTGTAGACCCTCGCCCAGACGATCATCGGGTATTCGGGATTTCGGAGCGTTTCGATTCGGGTGATAACCGGTGCGGATGCCATCTTGGTTCTCGAGATTCTTGAGTGCGAAAAAAATGGTTGTCTGTGTAGTTCTCGAACGACGGGAGAAGGCTAACAAGCTGGATAGCCGTTGTGTGAATACCTAGCGTCAGTTTTTACAAAAGTTCAAACTTCAAGAACTTATGTCGTTTATCCAGGTAATAGTCCTCGCCATAACGCAGGGCGTAACTGAATTCCTCCCGATCAGCAGCAGCGGGCATCTGATTCTCGGGTCGTGGCTGTTTAGCTGGCCCGATCAGGGAATTGTTTTCGACACCGCTGTTCACGTCGGCACGCTCGCAGCCGTACTGGTTTATTTCAGACGGGAATGGATACAGCTACTGACCGGGCTTGCGTCAAACCAGCTTGTGGAAGTCGACGATGCGGATGGAGCTGACGGAGCCGTGAGAGCTCGAACACTGGCGCTGCTGATCGTAGTTGGCACAATACCGCTGGCGGTTGGCGGTCTACTGCTAGAAGACAGCGTTGAAGTCAATTTCCGCTCACCTGAATCGGTTGGTTGGCTACTGATTGGAACTGCGGTGGCGTTGCTGATTGGCGAGGTGCTAGGTAAGCGGGTGCGATCGCTATCAAGCGTGAAACTGGCAGACGCTGCGATCATCGGCGTATTTCAAGTACTGGCCGTGTTCCCCGGTATTTCACGTTCAGGAGTGACCATGGTTGCTGGGCTCGCACTGGGGATGACCCGTGAGGCCGCCGCCAGATTTTCAATGTTGCTTGCCACTCCGGCCATCGCTGGCGCGGGTCTGCTGGTTGCGATCGATGCGCTGAGCGGCAACAACGACGCCGATTGGGGTGCCGCCGCTATCGGTGCAGTTATTTCGGGCGTCACTGCCTACTTCGTGATCGCCGGGCTGATGAAGCTGCTACGCAACGGCTCGTTCAAACCGTTCATCGCTTACTGCGCAGTTGCCGGTATAGCCGTCGTCATAGCGCGAGCCGCCGGGGCGTAGGATCTGGTGCTCGTCGTCCCCCTGTCATTGCGAGGAGGAACGACGTGGCAATAGTCGTCTCTGAGCAACGCTGTGTTCGATGGCGGGTGTGCCAAACATTGGTCAACTGAGTCCGGAAATGCCATCTGGCACACGATGATCACAGATTGCCACGTCGCCTCAGAGCAGGCTCCACGCAATGACAAACACCACCAGCGTTTAGGGCTCCCTCGCATCCCACGTTACGTCGCAGTTCTCGCACTCTTCCTGCCAAACGTGAACCGCAGGCGGCATCGCAACCGCAAACCGCAGACTCATCTCATCGCCCTCGGTGACGATGTGGTGAACCGTGCCTCGAGGAATCCAAACGATATCGCCCTTCTGTGCGTGGATGATCTTGCCGCCGGTGAGTTCCCAGCGAAGCTTGCCAGCCATCACAGCCCACCACTCGTCGAAGTTGCTGTGCCAGTGAGCATGATTGCCCTGACCCGGCATCGATGCGATTAGCGTGCCAAGATTCCGTTCGTCTTCGATAAGCAGTTTCGACCACGGCGCTGGTCCCATCTCGGCGACAACTTTGTCGATCTCGATGTGCATCATTCCCGGGCCCATCGACGCATCCACACGAGGTGGAATCGGGCCAACAACCACATCGTCAACGGCGTCGTTTACGCCTTGCCAGTTCGTTCCCATGCAGTATCCCCTCCCAGAGTTTGAACCTCTGAGCGTGTTGCTGATTATTCGTGAGAGGGCTAACGTAGCACGACTGGCACGGTTAGACCGCTGTAATACCAAGTTCGGAGACCACCACAATGCCAAAGATCACAGGTGAAATTCGCGATGCAGCCACAGGCGAGATCGTTCAAGCCCGCGTTCAGGTGCTTGCTCCAACTGGCCAGAACGTGGCTCCTGCCGACGCCATGTGGAAAGTTGGTTCTGGCGAGCCGTTCTTCTACAGCGACGGTCAATTTTCGTTGGAAACAACCCGCGGCTATCACCGTGTTCTGGTCGAACGCGGCACTGAGTTCACCCCGTGGGAAGGCGTGATCGAAGTCGACGGGTCTGCCGACTCATCAATCGATATTCAGCTGGAACGCTGGGCCGACCTCCCAGATCGCGGCTGGCACCCCGGTAATACTCACATCCACTACGACGAGAAAGAAACCGACCCCGACCGCCGGTTGAAGTACGACTCGCGGGTCGAAGACCTGCGTATGACTGCGGTTTCGATACTCAAACGCTGGGATCTCGACTACGCCACCAACAAGTACCCACCCGGGTTGCTTACCGAATTCACCGATACCCATCACCACGTTCAGAGCGGCGAGGAAACCCGCCATAATCACGATCCTTCTGAGCCGTTCAAGATCGGCTACGGGCACGTGATGCTGCTCAATATCCACAACCAGGTCGAGCCGATCAGCCGTGGGCTAATCATTGATCAGTTTGACCCCGACTACCCGCCGCTCAGCTACGCCTGCGATCTGGCGAACGACCAGGGCGGACTCGTTATCTGGTGTCACAACGGGCAGGGCATGGAAGCTCCTGTGGCGGCGGCGCTCGGCAAGGTTCACGCCATGAACCTGTTCGATCCGTTCTGGAGCGATATCGAATATCTCTACTGGTACCACATGCTGAACACCGGAATAAAGATGCCGGTTTCTACCGGCTCCGACTGGTTCGTTAGCTCAGCGAACAGGGTGTATTCGCAAACGAACGGTGAGTTTGCGTACGAATCGTGGCTCGATGGCATCCGCAATGGCAGGACATTCATCACAAACGGCCCTGCGTTATTCATGGTGGCCGGTGGGCAGGAGCCGGGCGAGACTCTCGAAGTGGAAAAAGGAACGGTCATTTCGGTTCACGCTAACTGGAACTCACACTACGCAGTCCAACGAGTTGAGATTGTGTTCAATGGCAAGGTTGTTGCTCGCCGGGACTTTGCTGAAGGGGTAACGACCGGCCATGTCGAAGCTGAGATAACCGCCGATGCCGACGGTTGGATAGCGGCACGACTGGGTTCAGGTACACGCGACTCGTTCAACCAGCCGATCTGGGCGCACACGAGCCCCATTTACGTCACCGGAACCGGCACACAGTCGGAAGCCAGCGTTGAATCAGCGACTTACTTTAACGATCGAATTGGCGAAGGCATCAACTGGGTCAAGACTAAGGGCCGCTTCTACACGGATGCCCAGCGCAAAGAAGTCGTCGACCTTTTCAAGCAGGGTCAGGATTGGTACCGCAATCTGATTTGATGACTGCGAACGTAATAACTTTGGCGTTGGTGAGAGCCTGCGAGTAAAATCGCTCAGGTTCGTTTTTATACGTCACGTCTACAAGACCCTGGTTCCTAAAAGATATATGTCCGTCGAAACAATTTTTGATCAATATTACGAGCGCGCCTCGCTTCCGATTCGCAACACTGAATCTTCGAGGACGCAGCTTGGTTCACTGGATATCAGGCAGGTGATTGAGGACGATGAGTTTCGAAATCTTAATCACAAGATTGTCCTCAAGGACGGCGTGGCTGCCAGCGTGTGGCGTGAGCAGGAGTGGGGCTTTGGCGAGAACTCACTCGATGTGACTCACTTCAAAGACGGCATTGTTCAGTCGCTCAGCATTCGCTACACGGGCGCAGGTGTCACCGGACTGAAGCTGAGTTTGACCCGGAACGAGTGGCTAATTTCGGATCCCGATTATCGATTACCGTTCGTTTTCGGACGCTCGGATATGGAGAGCTGGTTCCGAACTAGTGATTTAGAGATGGGCCTAACTAGGCTTCGATTGGCGTTTGATCGAGAAACCAAGCACACATACTCGGTTAAGGACATTGGGGTCGACAAGAAGAGGGCTCAGCACCTGTACCGAGATGTTGAATATCGGATCGACCTTGGCGACCGAATTCAGCTGACGATCGACGGCAAGTCACCGCGAAAAATCGACTGGCGAACAAAGTTCAACGGCGACGAGATTGTCAGGATGTACGAGTACGTCAGCACGGAAGAGTGGATCGACGGCTGGGGTCCGATTGCCGATATCATCGAGGCGCGCAGCTAGGGGCGCTTGCCGCTGCCTACCGACTTCTAGTCGTGAACGTATCGAGCGTTTGGATCGAGTGGGTACAGCGACTTTCTTACGTGCTTGTAGTCGAATGTCGACATGTCGGCTGATGTCGCTCCCGGTGTGTTCACGGTGATCATCTCGTAGGCGATTGGCTGGTAAGCAGGACGAGGCGAAACAACGCCCTTGGCAACGACGATATCGAAGTCGTCAGGTCGGTAGCCGAGTGAGTAGAACTGCTCTCGACTCATATTGCCAACTCGGGTCGTCACGAGCGCCACCGTTGGGCCTTCCTCCGTTTCGAGCACAATAGTGGTCCCGCCGTCGAAGTATCGCCACCCGGCGTGCACCGTTCCTGTGTCCTCGAAACGGCCATCTGACATTCTGGTGATGTGGCCGGTGAGTTGAACAGGCCGACCGTGTAATGAATCGGTCTTGCCACCAATTTCTACCGTCACGGTTTCACCAATCCCGGCTTCGAGACACACGGCAATTGCTTGCGGATCTCGTATCGTTTGTAGCCACGACTTTGAGCCTTGCTTCACGGCCTCAGCCAGCAAGAAAGTGCTGTCACCTGAGCTACCGGCACCTATATTGTCGCCAACGTCGAGAAGCACGATTGGGCCAGAGCCGTCAGGTTTCGTGGCAGCCGACTTCAAGGCGTTTTCGACAGCCTCTGAAGGCGACGGACCGACTGGTTCATAAAGTACTTCACGATTCGCCCATGCCCGATCGGCGATCCAACGTGCGGCCCGTTTTGCTTCTTCGAGTGAATCCTCGTGCAGCACGTAGCAGGCGAGTCCATTTTCGTGAACATCAGACCATGGATAGCCCTCGCCAATCGACGCACCAACTATGCCGGACTGGGCGAGCACAGTTTCGAGATCATCCATCACCGCCCGCATCGGCATATCGCGGGTGTCGTGCTGGAAAATAGCTATCACCATCGGGGGCTGTTCGAGCCACTTCGCAGGTCGCCAGTTTTCTTGAGCCATACGTACGATCAAGTCGCAGGCGTCCAAAGCCCTCGGCACAGCGTCGGTGTGAGGATTGGTCTTGTAGATCACCAGTGCGTCGGTTTCATTGGCCATCTGCTGCGAAATGTTTGCGTGCAGATCGAGCGTCATCGCCACAGGGACATCAGGCCCGACGATCTCACGCACCCGGCGCGCCAACTCGCCGTCCATGTCCGGGTATTCCTCAGACACGGCAGCACCCATCTGGTTGAGCAGCACGCCATCGAAGGGGCCCTGATCCCGCAACATGTCGAGCGCCTCGCCACCAAGGGTATTGAACACCTCAGCGCTGATGGTACCGGCGGGATCGGTAGCAGCGAAGATGAGCGGTACTAACTCGAAGCTGTGCTTTTTCGCAGCCTGAATAAAACCAGACATCGATGTCTGGGATTTCTCGTGCATGTCGTAGTACTGCTGTCCGCGCTGCACGGCGTACGTCTGGAGCCCCGAGTGTCTGAACTCCGCCATGGTCGTCTTGTTGCTGGCGAAAGTGTTGGTCTCGTGGTGGATACCGAGCGTTGCGATGCGGAGTTTTTTGGTCATTTACTAAATTGCAGCCAAAGTCTCAATCCTCATCCCGACCTTGCCGGAGGGACCTTAGGTGTATACGTAGCCACCGCTTGTCGATGGCGCCCCGGGAGTGTTCACTTTGGTGGCTAGTCTCTAGTCAGCCACCAAAGGTCCCTCCGCTCCGCTTCGCTTCGGTCGGGAAGAGGGTTTCATCATCGTGACTACAACAAAAACGAACTAATCGCCGTGGCCGTAGATCTTGCCTGCGGTACCCGGCATTCGGCTCTTTTCATCGAGCTTCGAAGTTACTTCTGGGTTCTGACCGGCACTCGGCCACTCACCCCGAAGAACCGCCGCAACCTGCTGTGAAGCACGCTGGGCAGCCAGCCAACCTGACCGAGTCGAGTTACCCGCAATGTGCATTGCGGTAATCACGTTTTCCATCTGGAGCAGTGGGTTTGCTGGGTCGACAGGTTCCTGCTCGAACACGTCGAGCCCGGCGCCACGAATCTTGCCTTGTTGAAGTGCAGCAATCATTGCTGGCTCGTCGGTTACAGAACCTCGGCAAACGTTGATGTAGTAGGCCGACTTCTTCATGTGATCGAACTGCTCGGCGCCCACCATGTGGAACGTTTCTGTGTTCAGCGGAACGACCACAATAATGTAGTCAGATCGTTCGCAAAGTTCGTTGATATCGAACACTTGTGTGACACCGTACTCGCTGATGATCCACGGTGCTACATAGGGATCGTAGACCAGTGTCTCCATGCGCCATCCCTGCCCGAGCTTGCGTGCTACCTGACGACCAATGTTGCCGAATCCGATGATTCCCAGAGTCTGCTCGTCGATCGGCTCGATCGGCAAAAAGGCAGAACGATCCCAGTCGCCGGTTGTCCTGAGTTGGTTCGTCGTCTGAACAACCTGTCGGTTCAAAGCCAGCGCCATCGTTACGGCCTGATTCGAAACCTCTTCGGCGCACATTCCTGCGCCGTTGGTGACGATGATGCCCATGTCGGTGGCTGCTTCGACATCGATGTGATTGAAGCCGTGAGAATAGACAGCCAGCACCTGCGCCTCATCGGCTGCCCGGATTACCTGCTCGGTGCCCCAGCCGCCCTTCATCATGATTGCGTCGGCGCCTCGAACGGCCTCCATCGCTTCACCTTCAGATGTGGGGGCTTCCTGGATAAATTCGACATCGAGGTCGGCCATTTCGGCTCGTTCATGATGCAGTGGGTCGTCGGTGTTGGGGCCCAGAACTACTACTCGGTGCGTTGCCATTATTCGTTACTCCGTGAGATAAGTGTTGAAATCAGTGGCCAGGGGATTCTGGCCAACCTTGGGGATTTTTAGAAATCTACTTGCCCTGTTCGGCGAGCATGACCTCCCAGCTAACGGCCCAATCGCGTGGCTCAACTGTTGAACGTACGTCGGGGTTGATCAGGGACATCGGCCAGTAGCCGAGAGCTACACGCATCGCCTCTTCACCGAGCTGCGTGTTCGCCCGGTTCCACGCCACTTCGCTGTAAGAGGCGTAGTGGTTGGTTACTGAAACGTTGTCCATCTTTAGCAGTGGGTTATTGGGATCGATTGGTTCCTGCTCGAACACGTCGAGCCCAGCACCAGCGATCTGTTTGTTCTGTAACGCTTCAATAAGCGCCTTCTCATCGACCACCGGACCACGTGAGCAGTTGATCAGATAGGCCGTCGGCTTCATCAGTTCGAAGAACTCTTTACCAACCATGTGGTGAGTTGCCGGGGTTAGATATGTGTGTGACGAAACGTAGTCAGATCGTTTCGCTATTTCCTGCGGCGATCCCACTATTTCAACGCCGTACTCCTTGGCATCCCACGAGGAAACGAACGGATCGTATGCGATTACCTTCATTCCGAACGCTAGAGCCTTTCGAGCAACGGTACGACCAATGTCGCCGAGCCCAATAATCCCGAACGTTTCACCTGAAATGTGCCCCATCGGAGCCAGATGATTTCGCGTCCACGTACCACCCTTCACCAGCTTGTCGTGAAGTACGAATTTTCGTGAGCAAACGAGGAAGTGCATCATCGTCTGGTTGCTCACCTCTTCGGTCCCGAACGAAGCTGTGTTCGCCAGAATGACGCCGTTCTCGACAGCCGCACCAAGGTTCATTCCGTCGTAGCCGTGGCCGAAAGAAACAAGGCCCTTGCAGCGACCGTTGTTGCCCATGTGTACGAACAGACTGGGATCGACTCCGTGACCTGCCGCTATCGCAACGTCGGCGTCCTTCAGGGCTTCGATCAACTCACCATCGCTATCGCCGTCGTAAACAACGAACTCCGCGCCCATTTCAGCGACAGCTTTGCTCTGTTGCGGAAAATCTGCCGCACTTCCGTTACGAAGGTTTTGGGGTCCTAGAAACAGAACTCGAATGTTTGATGCGTCTTTGCTCATATGTCTCAATCGGTAGTTGGATTGTGGGTGGAACTAAATATGATCTGGCTATTCGGGATTGACGATGCTGCCGGGCTTCCCACCCTGCCATACCTTCACCATATTTTCGAAGGCAAATCGTACTCTTCTCGGATAGCTTTCGTAACTCTTCCCTGCGATATGAGGGGCAACTACAACGTTTTCGAGTTTCAGTAGCGGGTTATCGGGGTCGACCGGCTCCTGCTCGAACACGTCCAGCCCTGCTCCCCATATTTCCTCGTCTTCCAGCGCTGCCTGAAGTTCCAACTCGTTCACTACCGGACCACGGCAGGTGTTGATTAGCACTGCGGTGCGTTTCATTAAACGGAGCTCGCGTTCGCCGATCATGCCACGTGTGCTGTTGTCGAGGGGAGTGTGCAGTGTGACGATGTCGGAGCGTTCGAGTAACTCATCGAGCTCGACACGGGTTGCCCCAAATCCTTCAGCTTTCTCGCTTCGCACCTTGTCGGTGTAGAGGGTCGTGGTCTCGAAGCCCCGCAGCATTCCTGCCACGGTGCTGCCGATTCGGCCCGCCCCAATTATCCCAACTGTTGCTCCAAACAATTCGTGGGAATCACGGCCGTCGACTTCAGGTCGCATCCAATCTCCGGACCGCGTGTCGGTTACCGAGACGATCAAATGTCGGATGGTCGCTAGTGCTAGCGTGACAGCGAATTCGGCTACCGGAATTGCGTTCGCACCGCCGTTGTTTGCAACCGGAATGCCCATCTCGCCAGCAAGGCCAAGGTTGATGCCATCGAACCCGGCGGAACATAGCTGGACCAGCTTCGTTTTTTTCGCCAGTCGAAGCACATCGTCGGATACGCCATGACCGAATACGAGGATGAAATCGGCTTTTTCTGCTGCTTCGGCGACCTCGGATTCTGGAGAATCTTTTGTTCGAATATGAAGGTTCCAATCATCGGGCTTCATCTCGTTCGCCATGTCGAGCAGGGGGAGGGCTGGTCCAGAAAATACGAGCACTTCAGGCATGTTGATTCAGGTTCCAGTTCGTTTGGTTTAGCGGGAGCGATAGTAAGAACTCGGCGCATTGTAGAACTTGATTCAGAATTTGCGAGGCGCATAGCGATGAATCAGCCCGTATCCTGTCTTTCAATTCGAACCTGTACTCGACTCAATCTGCACACGCGACACCGAGATGACATTGAACTCAAATTCCCTCGAATCTAAAGCACTTGAAATCCTTTCCGATCTAGGAAAATTCACATGCACCTCTTACTGGGAAGAAGGAACAGCCGGATATCTGGCAGAACGTGCAGGTGCGGTAGGACTCGAGGTGTCGTTCGACGAGTGGGGCAATGTGCTGGCAACCAAGCCGGGAACCGATCCGGCAGCACCGGGAATAGCATTTGTCGCCCACACCGATCATCCTGGTTATGAAGTGGTTGAGCAGGATGGCGCTGATCTTGTGTTGAAGGCGCTGGGCGGCGTGGGTAAGTTTGCCGGTGTGGCGGGTACTTCAGTGCTGGTCATTGGGCATGACGGAGGGCGACTTACGGCTACTGTGACCGGCTCAGAAGACCCCGAAGACGACTACGCCAAAAGCCGGCGCTCCGAGGGATGGCTTGCAACCCAAACGGTCTACGCAACTCTGAATTCGCCGACTGATCTCGGTGATCTGCCGCTACCCGTCGTTCCAGATCTACTCGACTACGAACTCGAAGACGGCATCATCAGCATGAGAGCCGCGGACGATCTCGCAGGATGTGCAGCCATACTCGCCGCGCTAGAAACCATCGTTAATGAACCAACCGACGGAGCCGTGCATGGCCTGTTCACCAGGGCAGAAGAGGTTGGACTGACCGGTGCGATACTTGCCGCCGAACACGAACTGCTTCCCAAATCGACAATCATCGTGTCGGTTGAAACCAGCTCAATTCTGCCCGGTGCCGAGCTGGGCGACGGCATAGTTATCCGCACTGGCGATCGGGCAGCGTCATTTGACTACGCGGCCGAAGCCTACCTCGGCGAGGCAGCTCAGCACATCAAGTCGAGGAATCCTGACTTCAAGGTTCAGCGACAGCTAATGAGCGCTGGCGGATGCGAGGCCTCGGCATTCAAGGCGTTCGGATACAAGGTCACCGGCACCGCATTCCCGTTGGGTGCATGGCACAACCGGGGCGAAAATGGAGTTGTGCCAGAGTTCATTTCGAAAGACGATTTTATTGGTGGCGCGCTGCTGATAGCCGAGGCCGCCAAACTGGCTGGCACTAGCCCCCGGGGAGTTCTGGCGCGCCTACCGACATCCGACCCGGAACAGGCAGAACGTCTGCGTAACACGTTTTAGCCACATCTGGCTCGCAAATAAACTGCCGACAAGGCGTATTCTGTCTGCGGGAATTACACATCTGTCCAACGGAGCATCTGGAACAACATGGAAGTAGAAGGCAGCTATCTGGTCGCACGGACGCTCAAAGAGGAAGGGGTCGAGCACCTTTTCTATCTCATGGGCGGGCCGAACTACGAGATCGTCAACAACTCTGAAGACTTTGGGATCAAAGTCACCGACTTCCGCCACGAGCAGGCTGCTTCGATGGCCGCTCACGCCTACGCCCGGGTAACTGGCAAACCGGGTGTGACCACGGCAGCATCAGGTCCTGGAACCCTGAACCTGCTCACCGGGCAGTACACAGCGTGGGCCGATTGCGCACCGATGATCACACTTGGCGGTGCTGGACCGATTTCGGATTTTGGGCGTGATGGATTTCAGGAAATCGATCAGGTAAGCGTTTTCGAACCGGTTTCCAAGGCCGTGATGCGACCTACCGATCCCGGTCGCTACCCTGAGCATATTTCTAGTGCGTTCCGTATTGCGACTTCTGGACGACCCGGCCCCGTGTACATCGATATGAACGAAGATGTTGTGTACGGCAAGGTCGAAGAATCCGAGGCCGTTTCGCCTTCGCGAGCGGTTGGGCGAGCCCGGCCTGCCGGTGATCCCGATCTCATTAAGCAAGCAGTGAAAATGCTGTCGGAAGCCAGCAGCCCGATGATCTTCGCCGGTGGCGGAGTCTGGTGGTCGCAAGCCTACGACGAACTGCGACAGCTTGTAGAGCGCATGGGCATTCCGTTCTACACCTCGCCAATGTCACGAGGCCTACTGCCCGACGACCACGACATGTCGTTCCCTGCCGCACGTTCGGGTGCGTTCAGAGGAGCCGACGTTGTGCTGGTGGTCGGCACTCGGATGAACTGGATGCTGACGTTTGGGCAGCGCATTGCTGCGCAATCGAAGATTATTCAGATCGATATTCTCGGTAGCGAACTCGGTCACAACAGGTCGGTCGACGTTGGCATCGAAGGCGACGCCAAGACCGTGCTTCAACAGATGATTGACGAAGCAGAGCGCTCAGGATTCGAGTCGAAAGCGGAATCGAAGTGGATTGAAACGCTTCGTGAAGCCGATCTTTCGAGACGAGAGCGAGTGGCTCCGCTGGAGAACTCTGAGCAGCGACCCATCCACCCACTCCGACTCTGCAAAGAGCTTCGTGATGTGATGGACCGAGACGCAATTCTGGCCGTCGATGGCAACGAGATTCTTCACTTTGGTCGCCAATCGATGCCGACATTTGTTCCCGGTCATCGCCTGAACTCCGGACCCTCAGGCTGCATGGGCGTGGGCCTTCCTTATGCCCTCGGAGCGCAACTCGCAAAGCCCGACAAGCAGGTCGTTGCCCTTCATGGCGATGGCTCGCTTGGACTGAACATTCAAGACTTCGACACAGCCGTCAGGCACAACCTGCCAATCGTGATAGTCGTATCGAACAACGAAGGCTGGACAGCGCGGGTCGAAGGCATTCGCAAGCCGGGTCGAGAACTCGGGTTCACCCGCTTCGACAAAGTTGCTGAAGCCCTTGGTGGTCACGGCGAACTGGTCGAGGACCCGAACGACATTCGACCTGCACTTGAGCGTGCCTTCGCTGCTGGTGTTCCCGCGATCGTGAACGTCCGCACCGACCCAACCGCCCGAGCGCTTTCCGCCTTCGTCGGCTCGAAGATGGAGTAGGGCAAGGCTAGAAATTTCGTTTGCGACCACCGTCGTGTAGCCAATCACGCCAACCAAGTTCACGGAGAGGAACCCAACAGTGCCGTTTTATTTGACGCTTTCTAAACTCACCGAGCGTGGCCGTGATCGAATAAAGCACGATCCCGATCGGATAACGCAGGTCAATCTCGAAATCGAAGATCAAGGCTGTCGGGTTGTTTCGCAGTACGCGCTATTGGGCCGTTACGACTTCGCAACGATGATCGAAGCTCCCGACAACGCTCACATGAGCCGACTTGCCGTTGATCTTGGCGCGCGTGGAACGATCGAAACGGAAACACTTCCAGCTGAACCAACCGATGCATTCATTGAAGCGATGAAGGGCGAATAAACGTGACCTCGGACCGAGAACTTGGATTTACCCCAACCTACAAACTCAGAGAGATGATCGGTTCGAAAGAAATTTCGCCGACCGAGCTTACTGAGTCGCATCTCAGACGAGCCGACGAGCTCGATCCTAAACTCGGCATCTTCATCACCCGAATTTCGGATAAGGCGATGGACGCAGCTCGGGAAGCCGAGGCTGCAGTGATGCGGGGTGACGAACTGGGCCCGCTGCACGGCATCCCGGTGCCATACAAGGACACCGAGCCGATGGCAGGGGTGCGATGGACACACGGCTCGCTGCCGCATACCGACAGCATTGCTGAATCCGATTCAATCCCACTCGAAAGAGTCGTAAAAGCCGGCGGAATCATCACTGGCAAAACCAACACCCCGGAAAACGGGTTTGCTGGAACCACTGAAAATAGGCTGGGCCCTCCAGCACGCAACCCGTGGAATCCCGACAAAACACCGGGCGGATCATCCGGCGGGGCGTCGGCTTCTGTGGCTTCTGGACTGACCAGTTTTGCTCCGGGTGGCGACGGCGGCGGGTCGATTCGCATACCCGCTTCTTTCGCTGGCGTTTACGGAATCAAGGCTACTCAGGGCCGGGTGGCTCGTGCGGCAAGCACAGATCGCAATGCTGGATTCAGCGTCGTAAATAACGCGACATCTGGGCCACTCACTCGAACCGTGCGTGATGCGGCGATCACACTGGGCGTCATGTCTGGCTACGACTCCCGGGGCGAATACGACACGCTGACCGATGATGTTCCCGACTACGTCAATGCACTGACCAAAGGCGTTAAGGGGATGAGAATTGGCTGGACGTCCGACATGGGCGGAAACCCGGTCGACCCTGAAGTTGTGCAGGTTACTGAGAACGCTGCGAAGGTGTTTGAGGAACTGGGAGCTACCGTCGAAACAATCGACTTCAGCCCATCAACATACGAAGAGGTTTTATGGACGTTCTACGACTACTTCACGATCAAAGGGTTGCACGCAGCCAAAGACGATTTCGTAAACAATCGTGAATTGCTTACTGATTATTTCGGAGAGTACATGGATGGGGCGAACGAGCTTTCGGCGGAACGTATGTGGCAGATTCTTTGCAACATCGGCTGGTATCGAAAGTACGTGAATGACTACTTTGGAAAGTACGATCTGCTACTTTCGCCAACGCTTGCCGTACCGGCTTTTGACATTGGCGACGCGCCAGATGTTATCGGTGGCAAGCAGGTTCCTCACCGGCTGTGGGGCTTCACGCCGTTCACCTATCTGTTCAACCTGACTGGAAACCCAGCGGCATCTGCGCCCGCTGGGTTCTCATCCGATGGCCTGCCGATCGGTCTTCACATCATTGGCGACATGAGGGACGAGGTGAGCGTACTTGCAGCCTCAGCAGCATTCGAAGAAGCACGCCCCTGGGCCGACAAGCGACCACCGGTTAGTTAGGGCTATCTGGCGCACGACTTGAATCGAGCAGAAACGACTGGAGAGTGCCGGTCAGCTACTCACGTCATAAACGGCAGCGAGATGCCCCATGCGATCAGGAGTATTCCTGATGCCCTGGAAAGCCAGCGACCGCCTGGTATAACCTTTTCGAGCAATACGAATGCTGAGAGTGCGGCTATCCACAGAAGGTTCATCACCCCTAAAACGAAGAGTAATGCCATTAGCATCCAGCAACATCCGATGCAGTAGGCACCGTGGATTAGTCCCATCGATAGTATGCCCTTTGGACCTTCACGCCACTCGTTCATAAGAAACCCTAGCGGCGTACGGCACTTGTTGAGGCAGGTCAGCTTCAACGGACTTAGTTGATAAGCACCTGCGCCAACCAGAATGGCGCCACCCAATATGGCATTGCTAGTGGCCATCATCGGGGAAAGTAACGTCGCCTCGTGCAGCCCCCACTGAATGAGGGTGGCACCGAGTGCGAATCCCGACCAGACAACGATGTACCCGGCAATGAAGATCGCCGTTCGCCCCGAGTTTTCGTTGTTTGTGGAATTCCGATGATTCATCGATGCGAACGTCAGAATCATCGGGGCTGCAGTTGGAACCATCATCGCGACCATCATCACTGCCCACATGAAGAACATTGCCACTACATCGTTAGCGGCCCATGATTCCGAAACCGGGCAAGTTGTTGCTGAGGTGGACCGTGTATAGCCATGCAAGACCCGCGATCGCGAAGAGACTAGCGAACACGACCTTGTGATCAGTTTGTAGAGCGGCGAGGAGCGCTGTTCTCTGCGTTACCAGACGCAAAGGCTATGGCCCTACGTAATCGAACGGCGACTGGTATGAATTTTTGCCTGCAAGTTCCCAGTCCATACCGTGATCATGGTAGGAAAGGCTCTTGGAGCACCCGACAGAAAACGGGAATCCCGGTGAGATGGCCAGCGGGTGATTGCTCACTGTTACATCAGCACCTCCCTGGCCCTCCATTTACTCAAATTCGACCGATCCAACATCGCCAACTTTCATGCTTTGAGTCTTGCCATCAATTGCGTAATCGATCGGTACGACTGCCATTCCAAGAACTTCGCCAATGTGTTGGCCAGCCACGGCAAGGTGTCCCCCCAGCCTGACCACTAAAGACCTGTGCCAGAGCGCCTTGTTGCTGCTCGTCGGCCTTGGCATCCACGTACAGCGCCACTTGCCATGACACCTCAGCCATCCCGGGCTATATACGGCAAGTGCAACATTTAAACCGCCGATATCGAGGGCGCCGAAGGAGCCTTGATTAATGTGCCATCCAACTAACGCTGTGCACTCGCCGGAGGGTGGTGCGCTTAGGAATACGCAGGGGGCAGGCTGCCTCGCAGTTACAACTCTCGAAATAGGATCCAGTAATCTTCCAATTGTCAGCCATATACGTGTGCTTCCAAACTAGTTTCGTTCTGATCGGCGCACCCTATCCCATGGCATGTCAAATTTTCATGGGACAAAAGGTCAACATAAAAGCGAACAGCAGAAGGAGCAAATGTTATCGAAACAACCAACGTATATTGCGACGAAAAGCTCAATCAAGAAATAGCGCAATAGGGCCTCAAATTCCTACCCCGCGCTGTACTTCCGAATCACGTCCCAAATCTCTGGCTGCATCGAGTTGTAGATGAAGTAGCAGTAGTGCGTTGCCCCTTGATACTGCATCTCGGCGAGCATGCGATCAAGCTCCGAAGCTGTCACCCAGTTCGACCCGAAGTGTTCGAGTCCAACCCACGGCATGTAGCGCGATTCGCCACCGGCTCCTGCCATCATCTTGGTCGTCTGATCACGCACCGAAGTCGAGAACCACTCGTCCGTGGCTTCGCCGTTATAGTCCTTGACGGGGTAGGTGCTAGTAGGCATCGGATAGTCGAACATCGATCCGAACAGCTCCGAGGCCAGATCGTGATCGAGGCCGTCGTTCCAATCGACCAGCGTGTTGACCCAGTTGAAGATGGTTCCTCTAAACCCTGCAACTCCGCCTGACCACCAGTACTGCTTGGGCTGCTGGAAGTCGATGTACTTCTGTTTGCGAGCCGTATTGTGGCCGGTCAAAGGATCGAGGAACGGCAGTCGGGATGAGTTGCCGACCTGTAGATCGGGCAGGTGCTTTTTGACGCCTGAGTACGAGGTGCTGACACTCCACTCAACAGCCGCCTGTTTGAACGAATACCAGTTGCTGAACTTTGGATGATCACGCCACCAGTAGTGGTTTGCCAGAGCACCGGGGGCTTCCGAAATAAACTTGCGAGCGTAATCGGGGTTGAGGCCGTGAAGAAACTCTTCAAAGTGATCTCGACCATCGAGGACTTTCTGGATATCCATGTTGTTGCGAGATGCGAATGCCCGGTTTTCTGGCGTGTCGTACTCCTGTTGCCACATATCATCCCGGTGTCCCGGCTTTATCTCCCATCTGAAGTCGGGACCGTCGAGTAGCAAGCCCGTCACCTGCGGGAAGTTCTTTGCGGTGTCCCGGGCGCGTGCAACCGTCATAGCGGGCATGCTGGGATCGGTGAAACTGGGTGCGCGTCGGGTGGTGTCGAGCTTGCCGGAGCCGAACCCGCCATGCATGAAATATCCCTTGTCATCGACCGCGTAGATCGTGAAGCCTTTAGATCGTCCCATGTCGAGCGCTTTTGAGAGTTTTGCCGACTGATCGGCAAGGTGGGCGGGCATTGTCGGCGGGTCCCACGAAAGACCTTCGTAGAACTCGGGAGTGGGGTCGAACGCCGCTGTTGGCACCCGCTTGACCCGCTCGCCACCCATCGCTGCGAGCCCACGAGGATGTCCGTCTTCGGGTTGTGGATAGATGTTGCCTTCGTCTTCAGATGACGGCTCATCGAGCAGGCACAACCACTGCAGGGCGATTTCGTTTATACCCGCATCGGCAAGTTCGTCCCAGAGCGATTCCTCGAACAGGATGTCGTTTGGTGGTCGCAGGCACATTACGGGTTTCAAAGGCTGTTTCGGGGACATCAGAAGATTCTCCACTATCACTTATTCTTCACGTCGAGAATGTACACCCGATTCGGGTGGCGTGTGGTTTGAACAACCGTTTCCTGAGCCCCGATTGGCATCGGGATAAACTGCGTCATCGGAGTCGAAGGATCTGGTGATGGGTCGCGCAGCTTTCATCCCTTCTCCCTGAGGGAGAAGGTTAGGTTGGGGGGGAATGCCAGCGGTAGAACATCTACGGTCGAGCCCCGTGCCCCGTACCCTCATTCCCCCTCACCCGTCCACCGCAGACTCTTCCACTACGGTCAGGCGATTCTGCTATGAAGTTACGACAGCGACGGTATCGCGGTGAACTGCTCTTCGTATAGCTGGCGGTAAAGCGACGAGCGTTCGAGCAACTCTTCGTTGGTGCCACGGTCGGCAATGCGGCCATTTTCCATCACGAGAATCTGTTCGGCGGCCACGATGGTCGAAAGGCGATGGGCGATAGCGATGGTCGTGCGACCCTGCCTGAGTCGCGTCAACGCTTGCTGAATCAGACGTTCCGACAGCGTGTCGAGCGAACTCGTCGCTTCGTCCAGCAACAGAATCCGCGGGTTCGCAAGAATCACTCTTGCGATAGCCAGTCGCTGGCGTTCACCACCCGAAAGCCTGTACCCACGTTCTCCAACAATCGTTTCCAACCGCTCCGGTAAACCGTCGATCAAGTCGAATATCTGGGCCGCTTTCAGGGCATCGGTCATCCCTTGCTCAGTCGCATCGGGCTTGCCGAAAACAAGGTTTTCCCGAATCGTTGCGTGGAACATGAACGAGTCCTGTGACACCACGCCGATCAGCTTCGACAGATCGGCCTGCGCCATGTCCTTGATGTTGATGCCGTCGATTGAAACAGCACCAGAGTCGACGTCATACAGCCGTGCAAGCAAGTAGCCAACAGATGTCTTGCCAGCACCGCTTGGACCAACCAGAGCTGTAAGCCCGCCACTGGGAACAGAGAAGTCGATGTCGGTCAGCGTAAACGGCGCTTCGACGCTGTGGTCTTGCCGATCAGCCGGGGCAGCCAATGAAGATAGTTGAGCGGCCGCGTATTTAAACCCAACGTTCTCGTAGGCAACATCGCCTTTGAAATTTGAGGGATCGACGACTACCGGATTCACCGGGTCTTTGATCTTGGGGTCGATGTCTAGATACTCGAAGATCCGATCGAACAAAGCGATCGAGCTTGAAATCTGAACACCTCGCATGAACAGTCCAGCAAGCGGGAACAGTAGTCTCGTCTGGATCGCCGTGAAGGCAACAATGTCACCGAGTGTCACGCTGTCGCGATCGCGCATGATGAACGTGCCACCGATCATCCAGATGATCGCCGGAGCCATCGTGAAGAACGATTGCATAACGACAGAGAATCGCTGCCCGGTCATGGCCTGTCGAAGACTCAAGGCCGTTAGTTCCGAGCTGTTTTCCTTGAACGATCTGAGTTGATCGGCTTCCCGCCCGAAGGTTTTCGACAGCATCACCCCAGACACTGACAGGGTTTCGCCTGTTCGGGAAGTTAGATCTGACAGCGACCGTTGAGTCTCGCGGGTTAGTTCGCGCCGCCGCTTTCCAACCCTGAACATCGCCGTTGTGAATATCGGAACAGTAACGAGAGCTACAATCGACAGTTCCCATGAAATGATGAGCATTGCGATGATCGATGCGATCACTATCACCGAGTTCGAAACGAGCACGCCAATCGTGTCGGAGAGCATCATCTGCGTGCTTGCAACATCGCTCGATATTCGGGTTTGAAGATCGCCCGTGCGGGTCGAGGTGAAAAACGACAATGGGAGTTTGTGAAGATGCCCGTATACCGACATCCTCAAGTCTTCCATCACGGTTAGTCCGGTGTGCGTATTCAGGTAGTTGGTTGCGTATGAAATGGCGCCACCAATAGCCGCTACGCCGATCATCCAGCCAGCGAGCCAGTAGAGAAGCGCACGGTTGGAATCGGGAATCGCCACGTCGATAATCTGGCGAATAAGAAGCGGTGTGGCGATCAATAGCGAAGCCGAAACAATAATCAACACGGCCACGGTGATCAGTGCCAGACGGTACGGCTTGTATAGCTTTGCAACTCGAATCAGCGTGTCACGCGACATCGGGCGCTTAGGGGCGTCGTCGAGAACGCGTCCTAAGCGAGGCGGTCGTACACCGTGTCCACGAACCAAATCGCACTCCTTCGTTCGGAGAAGTTTCGAAATCGCTGCCGCAACAACCGAGCATCACACTCGTGATAGTGCAGCGTATCGGCTGTGCCGCATATAGCAAAAAGCGGTCAGCACATTTCCGTGCTGGCCGCTTCATTTTGCTACTTTTGGTAGCCCCAAGGGGATTTGAACCCCTGTTTCAGCCTTGAGAGGGCCGTGTCCTGGGCCACTAGACGATGGGGCCCTGTTTGGCTGCCGATCCAGGGATCGAACCTGGGTTACCAGATTCAGAGTCTGGTGTCTTACCGCTAGACGAATCGGCATCTGCGAACAGCTAATAATACTAGCAAGGCGATTTCGTTTCGCCTAATGGTGCGAGTGGCAATAATTACCCAAACCATTCGAACTTTTACGCTATCTGTCGGATTTCTAGATATTTGGGCACCCATAACTTTTCAACATTGTCGATGTGAAAAGGACTAGACTGTCGCCTTCACGTATACGAGGTCACACCTCCGGAGGTTCATTGAATGGCGACGATCGCAACTGCAGCAGAACGGGCGCAGGCATCGGGCAAAGGGCTGGAATACAAGGGCGTGTTCCCCGCAAACCCAACGCCGGTTCACGCCGATGGTCGTATCAACGAACAGGCGCTACGGGCGATTTTCGAAGATAATCTTTCACACGGTGTGGGCGGATTCTGGGTCGCCGGCTCAACGGGCGAAGGTCCGGTCATGAGCGAGCAGCAGCGAGAAACCACTGCGCGAATTGCAGGTGAAACTATCTCCGGCAAAGGCCTGGCGATCATGCACGTTGGGGCCGTAAGCACTGAGAGTGCTTCCAAAGGCGCAAAGGCTGCCAAAGATTCAGGCTGCGATGCGATTTGCTGTGTTCCGCCTTTCTTCTTCAAAGGCAACGATCAGATGACGATCGACCACTACAAGCGAGTCGCCGACGCTGCCGACGGACTTCCCTTCTTTGTTTACAACCTGCCACAGCTAACGCAGGTTGAGTTCACCCCTGAACTCATGGAAAAAGTAGTTGAAGCTGTTCCTTCAGTTATTGGCCTTAAGCACTCGGCACCTACTTTCGCGAACATTCGAGCATTCGCCGACATGGGTCTCAAGTGCTTCTCAGGCAGTGGCGCCATTCCGCTGCCTGCACTCACCATGGGCGCAGTTGGAACGGTTGACGCTCCATTGGCTTTGGCTCCGTGGCACTACACCGAGCTTCACGATGCATGGGAGAACGGCGATCTCGAAACTGCACAGCGACTCCAAGACGGTACCAAGCAGATAGTCGATGTTGTGAAGATGTTCGGTGCACCCGCCGCTGTGACGAAGCTGATTCTTACGGAGCGACTCGGAATCGACTGCGGTCGCCCAATTCCGCCTGTGATGGACCTAACAGATGAACAGCGACCAATCGTGCTGGCAGCAGCCAAAGAAGCTGGCCTGCTTTAGGGCTGTTTGCTATCCCCTCTCCTTAAGAGTGAGGGGTGGTTTCATTTCCCGAGTGGAGTCATCGGAACCGAGGGATCTGGGGTGGGGACGCGCTTCGACGTTCGAACCCATGCGACCATCAGCATCCCCCCCTCAACCTAACCTTTTCGATGGGGCGTGCCTTCGCACTTGGGTCGAGTCGGTGACACGGCTCCCCAGAGAGAAGGGACAGAACGGGGCGCATCGGGCTCTAACCCGAACCGCGTGAAATCGCCTCGCTGCCATAGCGTTCTCTTATCGCGTCGAGCGCGTCGCTTGTATCGGTGTCGGCCATCGGGTTTGGATCGAGAAGCGACAACTGTGCGGCCTGCTCACCGAGTCCGCTGACTCCAACGCCGATAAGTCGAATTGGGTCGCCTCGCTGGCGCATGGCAGTAACCAGCAGCGCATGTGCCGTGTCGTATATCAACTGGTCGCCGTCACCCGGCGCCGGGAACGTTCGCTGGCGGGTGATAGTCGTGAAGTCACCGTACCGAAGTTTGATACTGGTGTTACGAGCTCGCTTGCCTGACTTTCTCAGGCGAGTGCCCACCCGCTCAATAAGTTGTTTCAACACTTTTTCAAGCTCAGAGCGACTCGAAACATCAGTCGCAAACGTCGTTTCCGCACTAATCGATTTCGACTTGGCCCGTTCCCTGAGTGGCGCATTGTCGATGCCTCGTGCTCGACGCTGAACATGGTCAGCATTGTTGGGTCCCAACGCACGCCGTAGGGGCCCGAGGGGTGTTGCTGCCAGCTGACCCAGCGTTGAAATGCTCAACTTCCCGAGCGCCTCGCCAGCTTTTGGGCCAATACCGGGAAGATTACGAACGGGCTGAGGTGCGAAGAAGGCTTCGGCTTCCTGCTGGCGAACCTGAAATATGCCATCGGGCTTGGCATGTTCTGTCGACACTTTTGCCACCAGCTTGCTGGGGCCGATACCGATCGACGCCGGTAACCCAAGCTCGTCTCGAACCGCTTTTCGAATCGCATTTGCGGCGTCGAAAGGCTGGCCATAAAGCCGCTCGGTTCCGCTCATGTCGATGTATGCCTCATCAACACTCACCGGCACCACAACGGGCGAGTACTGGCGAAGAATGTCCATGAACTTCTTCGAGACGTCACGGTACAAATCGTGATTACCGCGCATAAAAATCGCCTGCGGACAGAGTCGGCGCGCCACGGCCGTTGCCATGGCTGAATGTACCCCGAATTTTCGGGCCTCATACGATGCGGTAGCGACTACGCCACGGGGGCCGGTTCCGCCAATAACCACCGGTTTGCCTCGAAGTAACGGGGCATTCTGGCGCTCAACCTCAACGTAATACGCGTCGAGATCAACGTGGAATACAACACGTTCTTGATCGTTGTTCCGTTCACCAGGATTTTCGCTATCAGGCATAACCGCAGATTAGCAGGTGGCCGGGGATATCTCGAAGCTGGGCTTGGCGAGTGCCGCCGGCACCTACGAGAGGTCGTGGATCTGGCGCAAGGTGTTCGCCATCTCGACCGCAGCATCGGCGTAATCGCTCGCGTGACCGATTCGAGCCACTGCGTCTTCAGTGTTATCGGTTGTCAGAACCCCGAAAATCACCGGCTTGCCTGAATCATCGCCTGCTCGGGCAATGCCTTCCGTAGCCGCTCTAGCGACAAACTCGTAGTGATCGGTCTCGCCCCGGATAACCACACCGAGGCAGATCACAGCGTCGATATCGCCACGCTCAGCAAGTCGGCGCGCCACTAATCCCAGTTCAAATGCACCGGGAATCCGGACTATCACAATGTCGTTGCTGGAAACGCCAAGGGCGCCCAACCGGCTCATAGCGATGTCGGTCATCTGGTCGGTGATATAGCCGTTGAAACGTGCCGCCACGACGGCGATTCCCAGGCCTTTGCCATCGAGATTCTGCTCGATATTTTTGGGCGACATTATTTTGGCGACCCATCAGCAGAAGGATTGGGATCAACTTCGTATTTATGGCCCATCTTTTCGGCCTTGGTCTTCAGATAAAAGCGATTCTCATCGTTGACCGGAGCCTCAAGTGGGAGCTGTTCGACCAATTCGAGTCCGAACCCTTCAAGCCCCACAACCTTTTTCGGGTTGTTGGTCAGCAGGTTGAATCGTCGAACACCAAGGTCTTTTAATATCTGGGCACCAACACCGTAGCGTCGGAGGTCCATCGGGAATCCCAGTCGCAAGTTGGCCTCAACCGTGTCGAGCCCCTGATCCTGAAGCTCGTACGCCTTCAGCTTGTTCACCAAGCCAATGCCACGGCCTTCCTGGCGCATGTAAACCAGCACGCCACGACCGGCGTCGGCGATTCGCTTGAGCGCCATGTTCACCTGGTCACCGCAATCACAGCGAGTGCTGCCGAAGACGTGGCCCGTAAGACATTCAGATTCAACTCGCACGAGCACGGGCTCGGTGTCGTCGATCTCGCCCATGTAGACCGCAATGTGCTCTGCCGGATCGACGAAGCTGTTGTAAGCCACCGCAGTGAACACACCGTGATCGGTTGGCAGGCGGGCTTCAGCAACACGTTCAACAAGCTTCTCGTGACTCATCCGGTAGGCGATCACGTCGGCGATAGTCACGATCGGGAATTCGTGCTTCTTTGCGATTTCCTCAAGCTGAGGTCGCCGAGCCATCGTCCCATCGTCATTCAATATTTCGCAGATAACTGCTGCTGGATGCTTCCGTGCCAGTCGCACAAGGTCAACCGATCCTTCGGTGTGACCTGCCCGCACCAGTACGCCACCTTCTTCGTAGCGGAGTGGGAAAACGTGACCCGGCTGCACAAAGTTAGCGGCCGTTGATTCCTCGCTGGATAGCAGCTGAATCGTGTGGGCCCTATCGGCAGAAGAAATTCCGGTCGTGATGCCAAACTTAGAATCGACCGTAACGGTGAACGCCGTGCCATGTTCGGCAGTGTTCTTAGCAACCTGCATTGGCAGATCGAGTCGGTCGAGATCTTCGCCAAGCATCGGAGTGCAAATAAGCCCACGTGCTTCCATGTTCATCGTGGTGATCGTCTGGGGCGTAACGTCCTGCGCCGCCATCACCATGTCGCCCTCGTTCTCACGATCCTCGTCATCGACAAGAATCACGATGCCACCATTTTTAATCTGGAGCATGGCTCGCTCGACCGATTCGATCGCTCGGGCGTCGACGGTGTCGGGTATGTGCTGATTTGACGTCATGGGATGATTTTGCAAGTTATTTCGAGAGTTTACCGAGATATGGCTCGACAAGGTTCGCTACGTACTTGGCCGTTACATCGGCTTCCAGATTGACCTTCGAGCCTTCGGGACGCTCGTTGAAAGTGGTGTGATCGAACGTGTATGGAATGATTGCGATGCTGAAACTATCGTCATTTCGATCAACGATCGTGAGACTGGTGCCATCAACAGTGATGAATCCCTTCTCAACAACGTTCGCAATTATATTCTCTGGCGCCTGAATAACGATCACCCGAGAGTTGCCGTCTTCGATGACCGATCGAACAGTACCAACGCCATCGACGTGACCCTGCACCATGTGCCCACCAACGCGGTCGCCATAACGGAGCGATCGTTCAAGATTCACGCTATTGCCGGGTTCGAGGTCGCCGAAATTGGTGCGTGTGCGAGTTTCGGGGACGGTTTCGACCGTAAAGGACGAGTCGGATTCAGAAAGTGCGGTAACCGTTAGGCAGGCACCCGCAACCATGATCGACTCGGATATTTTCAGATCGTCGAGCACCTGATCAGCGCGCACGACAAGGGTTTCACCGTCGTATGAAACGACGGTTCCAACCTCTTCGATTATTCCCGAAAACATTTAATAACTTGCCTGTGCGAACGAATTATTCGATCTTCGAAACATAGCCTTCGATAAGAATATCGCCATCGATGACGGTGTGGGTGAGATTTTCGAGAGGCAATGCATCTTTGATCGAGGCTATTCCGGGTCCTGCCAGAGGTCCCGGAGCATCATAACCCCCAATGATTTTGGGGGTTATGAAAGCAGCAACCTTGTGCACTAATCCTGCCTCAACGAACGCACCTGCCAGCCCCGCACCAGCCTCGATCATCACGTTATGGAGCCCTCGGGTGCCAAGCACACCTATCACCACAGCAAGATCGACCTTGCCATCGATCAGCGTGGATTGGAGAACCGTAACGTTGTCGGTTGGTGGCGCGACATCCGTATTGTCACCAACGATCCACAGCACCTCGCCGGGCTCACTGAGCAACGGCGCGTCGGCTGGCATACGACCGTTGGTATCGACAACCACTCGAAGAAGCGGGCGACCCGTTGCGTTGCCTTCGGAATCTCGGGCAGTGAGACGGGGCTTATCCGATAGCACGGTGCCAATACCGGTGACCAGAGCGTCGGACTGACGCCGCATTTCGTGAACTCTTGCCCGCGACGCTTCGTTCGTAATCCACTGTGATTCACCTGTGCGAGTAGCGATTTTGCCGTCGAGACTCGTAGCGATTTTCAGTGTCACGAGCGGTCGCCGGGTTTTGAGATGCCGGGCGAATCCTTCTACGAGAAGCTCGGCTCGCCTCTGCTGCTCACCAGTCGACTCGCGAACAACTTCGATTCCCGCGGCTTTTAGCTGGCGAAATCCATTGCCCGAAACCCGAGGATTGGGATCTTCAAGTGGTGCGACGACTTTAGATATGCCTGCGGAGATAATCACGTCAGTACACGGCGGGGCAGCACCTTGAAAGGCGTGGGGTTCGAGCGTGCAGTAGAGGGTTGCGTTTTTGGCCTGTTCCCCGGCTTGAGCGACAGCGATTGCCTCAGCATGTTGGCCGGGACGCGGCTCGGTGGCACCTTCTCCAACAGTTTCGCCATCTCGAACCACTAATGCTCCAACAGGAGGACGCGGTGCGACGCCACCCTTGGCCTGTTCGGCGAGTTCAAGTGCTCGATCTAGTGGGTTACCGATAGCGATTCCTCGGGGCGAATTGGCTGTTTACTGCCACTGATGGCCTACGATTGCTTTATGTGGCTGTCGAAGTCGAGGTGGGCTCGGCTGGCAGTCGGTGATTCCTGCCCCTGATAACGACTGTTGAGTTCCTTTGAACCGTAAGGTCGGTCGACCTCAGTCGTCATCCGCTGGAATGAAATCTGGCCAATGCGCATGCCGAAATAAAGCGTGATTGGGAGACGAGAGACGTTTGCCAGTTCGAGTGTGAGATTGCCAGACCAACCGGGATCGATGAACCCGGCAGTGGAGTGGATCATCAGGCCGAGTCGACCAAGTGAGCTTTTGCCTTCGATTCTGGCAACCAGCGAGTTCGACAGAGTCAGTTTTTCGAGGGTGCTGCCAAGAACGAATTCGCCCGGATGCAGCATGAACGGCTCGTCGTCTTCGATGATCACTTCGTCGGTTAGATTTGGAACGTCTTTACGTAGATCAATGTAGGGCAGAGTGGAGTTCCTGAAGACAAGAATTTTGTTCGCCAGATGGAAGTCAACGCTGGCGGGCTGCACGTCTCGATCCGAATAGGGCTCGATCCCAATAGTTCCGGCTTCGACTGCTTCCCTTATCGATCGGTCGCTTAGGACCATGCGAACTTCCCTTACGTTGCTGCTGTGAGCGGCCAGAATGACCAGAACAGATTGTAAGCGTTGCTACGAGATAACGGGCAAAGAGAAAAGGCGGACCCCAAAGTGAGATCCGCCCTTTCGTAATTTTTTGTAGCGGTGTTTCGCCAAATTCACTAACCGGCGATTGCGAACACTGCCTGAACTGTGACCGAAAGATTCACGTCACCAGCAGAGATCGGTGAGGACTTGAATCCACCGTCCATCGCTGCCATTTCCATAACCGGTGCCGATGTTGCCATCGGAACCGAGCTTCCGATTTCGGTCAGGTAAACAAGCTGACCAAGAGTCACGCCCATAGCTCGTGCGTACACATCGGCTTTTGCCAGTGCGTCTGCAGCTGCTATCTGGCGAATCTGCTGACCGTAGACCGAAGAGTCGTCGACTGTGAACTGGATCGAGTTGATCCTGATCAGATCGCCGCCAGCTGTTGCTGCGGTGTCGACCACGGGGCTCAAATTGTCGATGTCTCGCACTGTCACCTGAACCGTGTTGGTTACTGTGTAGCCAGTGATTCGGGGCTCGCTGTGTCGACCCAGAGAGTCGGATACTTCGACCCAGACTGTCTGCGGGTAGATGTTGAAGTTCGTCGTTACGATGTCATCTTCAGAAACACCGTTTGCCTTGATTGCTTCAAGAACGCTGTCCATAGCTTCGGCGGCGTTCTGTCGGGCTTCGGAAACGGTGATCTCTCGAGATTCAACACCGATCGAAATCTGCGCAACGTCAGCTGGAATTTCCAGGGTTGCCTGTCCGGTTACCCAGATTCCTGAGTTGGTTGATCCGCCCTGAGATGCGAATGCCGGTACGCCGTACGCAACGGGCGCCCCGTAAGGTGCGGGGGCAATCAAAGGTTCCCCGGCAGCAACGTCGTATCCGCTTGCGACGACTCCGCCACCAGAGTTAGATACGGATACTGACCCGATCGAGCTTGTCGAAACGTTTCCAACAACACCCGACGGTGCGCCGATGACCGGGGAACCTTCATTAGTTCCCTCTGTGTCGGATGCAGTGTCGGCGCATGCGACGGCTGCCAGCGAGAATACCGCTATTGCAGCCACAAGCAGCCATGCTGTGGGCTTTCGAAATTTGGTTTTGCTCATGACTGATGTCCTTTTAGTAAGAGTCTTGCTGGATCGGGTATTCGCTGTTGAATCCCGATCCTGATTTAGTTGCCTGAGCGACTGGCCGAGTAACGGTTCGTCGTTGTTATAAGTAATGACGTTAAAAGGGGTGTTTTTGTTCCATGTGTGTTTGGAGAGAGGGGCATTTCTGTCATTGCGAGGAGCCTGCCCTGAGGTGACGTGGCAATCAGCGATCTCACCGCCATTGGTGCTGGATTTAGGAAACGACTGATTCTCAGACACAAGCTGACAGCTTCAACGCCACCTACCGTCGTGCTAAGCCGCCACCACTGTAATGCTGAACTGTTGGCTCGGGAAGTAGGCTTGCACCGGTGCAAGCTAGATCCTGAAAATGAATTCAGGATGACAAGAAGGGGACGATTCGCCGCACATTCACGTAGCGCCGACGGCAGCTTTACTCGCCGCGTACTCGGCGGAGTCCTGCCCATGCGCCGATTGCTGCTACAGCAAGTGCTGCGAGGGCGATTTGAAGCTGCCATAGAGGTAGGGAGATGCCTTTTCCTGCGCCTTCACCGGCACCGGCAGCAGCGCCAGCAAGTGCACCTTCACCAGCACCAGCCGCTGCGCTAGAAGCCGCTCCGTCAGCCGCTCCAGCGAAAGAGCCATCGCCAGTACCGGCACCGGCACTCGTTATTGGATCTTCATCAATGGCCCCGCCGGTTCCAAACTCAAGAGTTGTATCAGCGTCATCACTCTCCGGCCCGTCCACCTCAAGCTGCTCTCCACTCTTAGATCGAGCGCTGTCATCTTCAGAGTCTCCATCTCCAACAATCTCAGGCTCTTCTTCCATCAATGCCATTTCTGGCTCAGGAGCAGCCAGACTGGCTGGCTCGTCGATTCCACCGCCGGCTGCGCTTTCCAGAGTTATCGCAGAATCATCAGGAGCCAGAGGTGCCACCGCTGCCATAGCGGTAGCAGCCGGAGCAGCTGTTGCCCCTGCTGAAGCTTTTTCAGTTACAACAGCCATTTCCATTGAAGGAGCGCTCTCAGCCGCTGCCCCTCCACCAGAAGTTGCTGCAGATTCGGCGAACGAAGCCGATGAGGACGAATCATCCCTGCCGCCGCCCGTTTGATCGACGGTTCCAGTGATATCGCCAATGGTCAGCAACGCTACACCAACAGCCGCTATTACGGCGATTACTGCGGGTGCCATGGCCAGTTTTCGTTGCGGAGCGAACAACTCAGCAAGTCGGGAAAGACCCGATTCCGACCGTTCTGCGGCAGCCACCATTTCCGGAGTTACAGCAAACGATCGAGGCGCCTCAACGTTTTCGATTCTCGAAAGCACATCTCGCAAGGCCCGCTGAGTGGAGAGGTCTTTTCCGAGCGCTGGGTCACGGCGCATCATCTCTTCGACGAGTTTTACCTCGTCGTCGGACGCGCTTCCCTCGACGTACGCATTTACTGCCCAGACGGAACTCGAATCTGTACGGTCAATAAACCGATTTAGAATCCTCAAAACCACTCTGTTTTATTTCTCCTTGTCTTATAGACGCATTGAGGCGGGTAAAAGTTCCGGTTCTTCTTGAACACAATCACGCATTCGCGCTCTGGCACGGTTTAAGCGGGACTTCACGGTGCCGATCGAAACACCAATCGATTCAGCCGCTGCGTCGTATTGATAGCCCTGGACATCGATCATCACCATGGCGAACCGGTGATCCTCTGAAAGCCCGCCGAGGCAATGGTCGATAAGGCGCGCCAGTTCGGCGTTTAAGGCGTCGGCAAACGGGTCGGCCGAATCGTCTTTCACGATTTCTGAGAAATAGACGATGTCTTCATCGATAGAAGTTTCAGATCGTCTTGACATCTTCCTCAGGTAATCGAGTGAGGCATTTTTAGCGATTCGAAAAAGCCACGCCCGGAAAATTCCGCCCCGATAGCTCGCTATCTTGCGAAAAGCCGAAATAAAGGTGTCCTGGGTGATGTCTTCGGCTGCTGCGTGATTTCTGACAGTGCGAAGGACGACCGCAAACACCGCGCTTTGATACTCGACTACCAGACGGTTGAAAGCGTCGTAGTCGCCATCGCGGGTCAGCTGAATCAGTCGTTGTTCGTCAAAATTGGTCAAAATTGGGTCCGAAATTACGTGCGGCTCAATCCTACTCGTCACCCAACGGTTCAGCATTCGACGCCCGAAGCGTTACTCGCCGATTACGTGGAACTGGAACACGGCTTGATACATTTGTTAGAGAACGTTTTTCAGTTCATGACGCGGCCCCCAGTAGTTCACGGCGTAGCCCCAGTGGTTCACGGCGAAGCCAAGGTAGTTCATGCGAACAGCACTTCGAGATACAGGCGAGACGATCATCACCGCAGTGGTGATTTTTCTTGTGCTGCAGGGAACAACACAAAATTTCCTCATCGAAGGCTCGTCGATGGTGCCGACGCTGGTCGATGAGGAACGCATGCTGGTCAATCGATTCGTATACATCCAGTCGCCTATCAGCTTGTTCGGAAACGACCGCTATCTTTTCGGCGGCCCAAGACGTGGCGATATTGTGGTGTTCCACCCGCCAACGGGATCAGAAACCGATTTTGTGAAGCGAATCATCGGTGTGCCTGGCGACTGGATCGATTTGGACGGCGAAAGCGTCTACGTGAACGGTGTGAAGACCACTTATGTCGATGGATCGACAGCGCGGCGTCACGAGGATTATCCAGCTCAAGTACCCGAAGGTGAATACTTCGTGCTTGGTGATAACCGCCGAGTGTCGATCGATTCGCGCAACTGGGGGTTTGTTCAAGCTGATGAGTTAGTGGGTCGCACATGGATCGTGTGGTGGCCGTTCACAGAATTCCAGCTTTACAGCTAGCTCCCTCGCAATGCCGGAACGAACAGGCTGCCACCCGTCTATATAGATCACGAGAACGTCACGCGCTGCTACGAGTATCGAAGTGAGGCGCGTATAGTATCGCCCGACATCCGAATGTATCGAGAAGGCGAAAGATCTCGTCGGCAAAAAGCTTCCGATCAAGATTCGCACCGATGAAATTTCGTACGCCCCAACGGAAACGATGATCAGCTTGATGGGCATGGAGGCTGTGCTGTTTGGTGTTTACGACCGACCCGATTTCATTCACCGAATCATGGAATTTATCACCGACGCCACGATCGAGTATCACCTCGAACGGGAAGCGGCTGGCGGGGTCGATTCCGAGCAGACCTGGGGCTACCGAATGCCGTATGAAGAGGTTCCGGAAGGAGTCGATACCAAAACCCTGGCAACCGGTTGGGCGACCATCGCTGCTCAAAGCATGTGTGGACTGTCCCCCGCAATGTACGAAGAGTTTGTGCAGCCGTATCACGAACGCATGGCCAAAGTGATCAGCGACAACCGTATTTACTATCACGGCTGCGAAGATCTTACGAAGAAGATCCCTATCATTCGCCAACTACCGAATCTGAGACGCTTCCACATTTCACCATGGACAGATCTGAAAATCGCTGCCGAAGAGCTCGAACGGAATTTCGTTATGGAAGTTGTCGGTCACCCGGATACTCTCCACGTTCAGACCAAGCAGGAAATGCGAGATTGGCTGACCCAGACGATGGACATCGCCGGCGACAATATCCTGGATCTGAATCTCGGCGAAATCGAAACGACCTTCGGGAATCCGTCGGTACTCACGACATGGGCTGAGATTGCGCAGGATGTAGTCGAGCAGTACGCATGAGCCAGTATGTCGCTCTCACCTGTTCGGCACTCGCCCGTCCGATTTACTCGATCGCCGCTACTGTCCCGTCGGCGATTTCGGTGCAGATGCTCGATCAGGGCCTTCACCGGGTATCGGAGAGCCTCCGAGAGAGGTTGCAGAACCACATCGACTCAGTCAAACCTGACGAGTTAGATGCGATCTTGCTGGTCTACGGCATATGCGGCACTTCAACCCTCGACCTGATCGCACGGGATACTCCGCTCGTCATCTCCAGAGTTCACGATTGCATCGGGCTTTATCTGGGTTCGAACAAGCGTTATCTCAAGGAATTCAACGCCCTCCCGGGAACCTACTGGTACAGCGTCGATTACATGGAACGTAAGGGCGGACGCACTCAGATCGAACGATTTCGAGTGATGTTCTTGTGTAGGCCAGTGACCGAGACCCGGGCTCCCAAGCACTGTCATGCTGAACTTGATTCAGTATCTGTGGTCGATGGGAACAAGTAAGCGACCGAGAACACACATTGCTCAACCGTCAAGTTTGTGCGGTAAGAAACCGATACTGAATCAAGTTCAGCATGACAGTAGATGGACGAAGCTCGTACTTGCCTTGTGAAATCGTGACGGGCTACACCGTCCTTAAAGAAAACGTGCCCTAGGCACCTAAGCCACCCTCAGGCACTCATAAACTCGGCTATTCGCTCACCAATCATCATCGCTGGCGCGTTCGTGTTGGCTCTTGGGCAGTCGGGCATTATCGAAATATCGGCAACTCGCAAACCCTGAATGCCATGGACCTGACCGTACTGATTCACTACCGACATCGGATCGGTTTCTGGGCCCATCTTCGCCGTGCAAGAAATGTGGTGCATTGTGCTGACTCGACTGAGCATCCATTCATTTAGCGCCTCGTCTGAGTCCAGATGTTCAGGCAGCGGATCCTTCAGGTCTTTCAGGATTCCTTTGTAAGCCGGATGCTTCCCGAGTTCGATCTGCATGCGAACACCAGCCCGCAACCGCTCCAAATCGTAAGGATGATCCAGCAGGTGGTAGTCGAGTTCCGGCTGCACATGCGAGTCGCCAGAAACCAGTCTTATTTTGCCCGATGCCTTCGCCAGATACAGCCCCGCGCTCATCATGAACTCTCGGAGAGGAGAGTTCCAACGCATCACAGTGATCATGTCGTTGCGAAGTTCAGAACCGTGGGCTGTGTAACGCAGTGCCGTTTTCTGCGGTCCTGTATCTACATCAGGCATCGGAAAGTCTTCTTCAGCGTGCCACCGAACGGCGACTGAAGGATGATCCCGAAGGTTTTGGCCGACACCTCGCATATCGGCTACTAGCTCGACACCAACAGCTTCCAGCTGCTCTTTTCGACCAAGCCCCGAGAGCATCAACAAGTGGGGCGATCCTATGGGACCTGCGCTAAGAACAACTTCGCCTGCAAATGCCCTGTGTAATTCCCCGTTCTTCTCGTATTCGATTCCAACGGCACGCATGCCTTCGATCAGAACCCGGGTCGTGTGGCTATCGGCGCTCAGCGTGAAGTTTGCACGATCCCGAGCCATCGTCAGGTAACCAAGTGCCGTGCTCCAGCGGATGCCATCGGGATTATTCAGCGGAAGCGGCCCGACACCGGTTGAAGCAGGGTGGTTGTGATCTTCGGTTCTTGGAAATCCCGCCGCCGTTACCGCGTCGATAAATGCTGCCTGGTCGTCGACTAGCTCATCAGGCTGGTACCGGCGAACGACAATCGGGCCATCGTTGCCGTGGTACTGGTCGACGATATCGAGATCGTTCTCCAACCTCTTCATCGATGGCAGTGCCTTGTCGTACGACCACTCGTCGTTTCCTTCCTCAACCCAGACGTCGAAATCTTCGGGAATCGCTCGAAGGTATACCTGTCCGTTTATCGCACTCGTTCCGCCGGTGATTTTGCCGCGTGGAACCGGCATTTCTGTGTTCAACGGGCTCGCTTTGGCAGTGAAAGCCCAGTTGTGGATTCCGGATGGATCGACTGCTAAGTCGGTGCCTGTCGCGTGACCCTGCCTGATCTCATCAGGAAGCTCGTCGAAGTTGGCGTAATCGGGCCCCGCTTCGATCAGCATCACACTACGAGTTGGGTCTTCAGATAGTCGAGTTGCAAGCACTGCACCGGCGGAGCCGGCACCAACCACGATCACATCGTATTTCGGATTCGCCATGTTTCGATTCGATACCTGTTATTTAGAGCGCCGGATTGGTTGGAGGCGCTGATGTCCAGTCGTCACGTGTTAGACCATTTTTGTCCCAAACAACCTGCCCATTTTTCACAGTTATCTCGCAAACAATTCGCTTATCGGCCTTGAAAACTCGATTGCCGGTGCCATTATCGACCAACCCGAAATCGCCTTCAGTAACGTTCAGAACGGCGATGTCCGCAGGAACCGTTTGACCAAGGTTGCCCAGTTCCGGGTGCCCGATTGCCTGAGCCGGATCCCACGTCGATCGCTTCACGATATCTGGCAGTTCCATGCCCAGAGCAAGCAGTTTCGTCATCGTCTCGGGCATCGTCGCCTGATTCACAAGGATGCTGGCACGATGCATGTCGGTCGAAACCGTGTCTGGGAGAAAACCCTGTTCGATTGCAGCTTTGGCGATACGGAACGAAAAACTCCCCGCGCCATGTCCAACGTCAAACTGAACACCGCGCTCGCGTGCCTCAATAAAGTACGGTTTCACCTTGTCGTCGATATCGGTCATCGGCTTACTGAGCGCGTAGCAGTGGGTGACCATGTCGCCGGGCCGCATGTGCTCCAGCATCATCTCGTTCATTGGTCGAGTGTGGATAGGCGACTGGTCGACCATCACAAAGCCGCCAGCTTCTTCGGCTGCCTGAACCCCGCGGTCGAGCGGTTCCCAACCCGGACCCATGTAGTGCGCAACTTTCACACCAACAATAATGTCGGGGCGTTGGGCAATTTTCGCAGCGGTTAGCTCGGCATCCATTCCCTCGATATCTTGCTCGGGCTGACCCACCATGCCTTCCCCAGCGATATTCAGCAGTGCGAACACGTTGGTCGTGGCGGGGGCAATTACGAACTCGTTGAAATCATCGAATGTCAGGTGCCCCGAGCCGCCGACATCTACCGCCGTCGTGGTTCCTTCTGGCAGGCAGTGTGCATCGGGCAATATCGCACCGTCGTAGCCGTAGAAATGGGCGTGCAGATCGACCAGGCCGGGCGTGACTACCAGGCCAGAAACATCGGCGACAGTTCTGGCGAGGGCAGGGGAGATGTTCTTATCGACGAGGGCAATGTGACCGCCCGAAGTTGCAACGTCGAATTGGCCATCGATGTTGTTGGCGGGGTCGACAACCCGCCCGCCTTTTAGTAGCAGATCGTATTTTCGAGTAGTCGCGTCTGAAGTCGTCATCGGAGCCTCCAAGATCCTGTCGATTATGAATCGACAGGAATACAGTCACTTGTGATGGGCGACATACTAGCGCGAGCCTGCGGCTTTGGTGCAAGGTTCAACGCTCGATATCTTCCTTTCCCGAGCGAAGTCAGCGGAGCCGAGGGATCTGGTGCGTGGTCGCGCAGGTGCGTACGGACGAACAGCGGACAAGAAACCAATATGCACTGACACCACCCATCCGCAGAAGATCTTTCCATGCAGGTCGAGAAATAACCGCTCTGCTCGCCCGCAATCCGATCCCCCCAACCAATGCTTCAAGTGGTGCATTTCTGCACTCCCTATTGCGCCAATGCTGTCGTACTCTTGATATTCGAGTTTGAAGGGCCTTTAGCTCAGCGGTAGAGCATCGGACTTTTAATCCGCAGGTCGTGGGTTCGATCCCCACAGGGCCCACCAAACTCGATTTTTCTCACCCGCTGTTCGATCGCTTAGCTGCTACTCATCGC
>LWDU01033341.1_pt2 | contig 73721 bp, 51 predicted proteins | sample 727161 | NCBI WGS metagenome assembly LWDU01 (sample SAMN04566230, study PRJNA314399) | hydrothermal vent metagenome | isolation source: deep sea hydrothermal plume seawater | place: Mexico: Gulf of California, Guaymas Basin | collected 2004-07-11 | reverse complement strand
AGCCCGTGGCGTGATCATCGAAATCCCACCAGGATTATTACGATGGATTGAGGAGGAAACCAAGCTTGGTAACCCAGCGCTAGAAGCCTTGTTGGAAGGTAGCGACAATCCCGACCCGGACCTAGTAACAGCGTTAGAGTGGTCCGTCGCCGTAAATGATACGGTTGCGGAAATGGTACATGGCGTACCGCCCTTCCCTTTAGTGCGTGAGTGTCTAGAAAAATTACATCCCCAATGCGACATGCTCGTGGTATCGGCGACGCCCAACGAAGCATTGAATTCGGAGTGGAGCGAACACGGATTAGTGCCATTTGTAACTGCGATTTGCGGGCAAGAATCGGGGAATAAAAAAGAGACATTAACCAATGCTGCCAAATACGCGCCAGATCATTCTTTGATGATCGGTGACGCCCCAGGGGACTATAATGCGGCCGTTGCGAATGATTGCCTATTCAATCCGATTAATCCTGGCGCGGAAGAAGCGAGTTGGCAACGGTTCTATGATGAGGGAGTTAATAAGTTTTTGACGGGTGAATTTGCCGGTGAATATCAGCAAGCATTATTGGATGAATTTGATTCATTTTTGCCGCTTGATCCACCGTGGCCTGTCAACGCCGAGTGATGATTCGCAAGCCGTCGTATGACGCTTTCTACTAAAAAGTAAATCTAAACAGGAATTGTGAAAATAGATGTCGGAAGAAAAATCAGATTTTGGCCTAATCGGCCTAGCAGTGATGGGTGAGAACTTGGCATTAAACATTGAAAGTCGCGGTTACCGCATGGCAGTGTTCAATCGCTCTACCGATAAAGTCGACAACCTAATGCAGGGTCGCGCGGCAGGTAAAAAGTTTGTTGGTTGCCATAGTCTGGAAGAGTTGGTTGCCAACCTCAGTGCTCCCCGTAAAGTCATGATGCTTGTGAAAGCGGGTCCAGCGGTCGACACCATTATTGATTCGTTGCTGGAATTATTGGATGCAGGCGACATCATCATTGATGGTGGTAACACGCATTTTACGGACACGGAACGTCGCACAAAATACGTCGAGGAAAAAGGTTTGTTGTATATCGGAACGGGCGTATCTGGTGGTGAAGAAGGAGCTTTAAAGGGACCGAGCATGATGCCCGGTGGTAGTGAATTAGCGTGGCCGCTTGTGGAACCGATCTTTAAGGCCATTTCTGCCAAAGTAGGTCCTAACGACGATATTCCGTGTTGTGAATGGGTAGGCCCGCGAGGCGCTGGGCATTACGTCAAGATGGTCCATAACGGAATTGAATATGGCGACATGCAATTGATTTGCGAAGCCTATCACATGCTTAAAGAAGCGGGGGGACTGGACAATGACCAACTGTATGATGTTTTCACTGAATGGAACCAAGGCGAACTACAAAGCTATTTGATTGAGATTAGCCGAGATATTTTTAGTGTTGATGATGATTTGGCAGAAGGAAGATTGCTGGATAAAGTACTTGATAAAGCGGGAGCCAAGGGAACAGGCAAATGGATGAGTCAATTGGCATTAGATTTAGGTGTCCCCAGTACGTTGGTAACAACGGCCGTTTACGCCCGTAGTTTGTCCGCTCAGAAGGAAGCACGAGTGCGAGCGGAGTCCGTTTTGCAAGGACCGACAACGAGTGATGTGCGGGATGAAATTAGTGATGAACAACGCAACGCCTTGATTGAGGATGTGCGACAGGCATTGTATGCGTCGAAAATTGTGAGTTATGCCCAGGGTTTTGTGCAGTTGCAGTATGCTGCTGAGGAGCATGATTGGCCGTTAAACTATGGAGATTGTGCGTTGTTGTGGCGCGGTGGGTGCATCATTCGCGCTCAATTTCTCGATCGCATCAAGGAAGCCTTTGATGAAGATCCGAATCTAGAAAACCTGTTGCTACACCCGTTCTTTACAGACGCAGTGCACAACGCTCAAGCTGCTTGGCGGCGAGTGATTGTGTTAGCCACAGAATTCGGCATCCCCGTTCCCGCGTTCAGTGCGGCATTGGCGTACTATGACAGTTATCGTCGGGGAGGATTGCCAGCCAATCTTCTACAAGCGCAACGCGACTATTTCGGCGCACATACCTATGAACGTACCGACCGCGAAGGTTCGTTTCATGCACAATGGTTACAATGGCGACGTGACCCTCAAGATTGATTCAATCATTAATTCATTTGTTTGTTTTGCAACGGAACGACTACCCACAAAACATCCAAAGTTGCAAGAACTACAGAAAGCGACAATATGAGATCCTCAGACTATGTGCAAGGATTATTTGGTTTTCAGGACCAGGTCATTGTTGTTATTGGCGGCACGGGCGTACTCGGCGGGGGCTTGTGCGATGGATTCGCGGCTGCCGGCGGCCAGGTCATTGTTTCCGGTCGGAATGAAACTAAGGGATTAGAACGCGTTGCGGCAATCGAACAAGCTGGCGGTCAGGCGCAGTTTATCGCCGTCGATGTATTTGAGAAAGGTTCGATTGAGCAGTTGTGTCAGCAAGTGATTGAGCAATATGGCCAAGTCGATGTTTTGATTAACTGTGCTGGAATGAACGCAGCCACTCCGTTTGAAGAGATTGAGGGTGACGAATGGGACCGAATTATGGCTGGAAATTTACGGGCCACGCAATATGGTTGTCAGATTTTTGCGGCCGTGATGCGTGAGCAGTCGGGTGGAGGAGCAATCCTCAATATTGGTAGTGTCACTGCCCACCTACCGTTATCCGGTGTATTTGCCTACTCTGCGTCAAAGGCTGCTGTGGTGAATTTGACGAAGAATATTGCGAGAGAATACGCGACGCTCGGTGTGCGGGTCAACGTGTTGTGTCCTGGGTTTTTTCCGGCGGGCCAGAATCGAGAGATTTTACGTCCCGAGCGAGTAGAAAATATTATGGCTCAGACACCCATGGATCGTTTTGGCGAGCCGCAGGAACTTGTTGGTGCGGCACTGTTGCTGTGTTCGCGTAATGCTGGGAGCTTCATCACCGGTGCCGAATTCTATGTCGATGGTGGATTCACAGCGAATCGATTCTAGCTCGTGATATAGGGTGATGTGTTCGTATCACGATGCGCCCGAGGCTCCCGACTAGTCGATAAGGTCACGTAGATATTGCCCGTATTCGTTGTTGATATCGTTTGCTAGTCGACCAAGTTGATCTGCATTGATGTAGCCTGCGTTGTAAGCTATTTCCTCGATGCAAGCGATCTTCAGACCTTGACGTTGTTCGATAGTCCGCACGAAATCCCCTGCTTGAATCAACGATTCGTGCGTTCCAGTGTCTAACCAAGCAAACCCGCGAGTGAATCGGTCAACATGTAATTGACCACGGCGTAAATACTCTTGGTTGACATCGGTGATTTCATATTCACCCCGAGCGGAAGGCTGAAGATTATTTGCAATATCAACGACTTGGTTGTCATAAAAGTAAAGCCCTGGAATGGCGTAATTGGAACCAGGGTTTTCTGGTTTTTCAACCAGTTCGCTGGGGTTTCCCGCTTCATCGAATGTTACGACACCATAACGTTGCGGGTCGCTGACGGGATAACCGAACGCGGTAGCCCCAGTATCTCGCTGACAAGCGTTACGAAGTATGTCACGGAAACCTTGACCATAAAATATGTTGTCACCCAAGACTAATGCCACGTGTTCGTTACCAATGAATTCGCGACCAACGACAAACGACTGAGCTAAGCCTTCAGGTTTTTCTTGCACGGCATAGGAAATACAAATTCCAAGTTGACTGCCGTCGCCTAGTAAGTTTTCAAAACTTCGAATGTCCCGTGGTGAAGAGATGACAAGCAAATCTCGTATCCCTGCCAGCAACAACGTGGATAGTGGATAGTAAATCATCGGTTTGTCGTAAATTGGTAGTAGTTGTTTGGAAATTACTTGCGTGAGTGGGTACAGTCGTGATCCGCTACCACCTGCAAGAATGATACCTTTATTGAAATGTGATTCAGTCATAGTTTAGTTGCTTCGTCTGTTACGTGATTTGTGTTATTGAAAATGACTGTCGAAGTGGACAGTGCCTTAGTGATGTCTATTGTTGTTTGCCGAGTCGTTGTCCGCGATAACTGCCATCCATCACCCGTTTTGTCCAAAGCGAGTTCCGGAGGTACCAGTCAATAGTCTGTTCTAAACCAGATTCGAATTTAAATTGTGGTTGCCAGTTCAATTCAGAGCTTAATCGTGAGCAGTCAATGGCGTAACGTTGGTCATGGCCAGGCCGATCTGTAACGAACGTAATTAGTTCGCGACTACAGTGTTCGTGATTGTTTAATTTATCGACGATATCACAAATGGCCTGCACGATTTCTAAATTGGTTCGTTCGCTAGTGCCGCCGATATTGTAGACTCGTCCAGGTTCGCCTTGGTTAAATACTGTCCGCAGAGCCACACAATGATCCTCTACGTGTAGCCAATCTCGGACGTTGGATCCGTCACCATAAATCGGGAGTGGTTCACGTTGTACTGTTTTGGAAATCATCAACGGAATCAGTTTTTCGGGAAACTGAAACGGACCGTAATTGTTTGAACAATTAGTCGTCAGGACGGGCAGGCCAAATGTGTGATGGTATGCTCTTACAAAATGATCGGCCGCCGCTTTCGATGCTGCATACGGTGAGTTGGGTTGGTAAGCCGTAGTTTCGCTAAAAAGACCCGTGGGACCGAGCGATCCATAAACTTCATCGGTTGAGACGTGAAGAAACCGAAACTGTTTCTTGGATTCGGCTGATTGGTCTCGCCAGTATTGAAAGCAACTATCCAGTAAATTGCAGGTACCAACAACATTTGTTTGTACGAATTGAGCTGGGCCATCAATGCTGCGGTCAACGTGAGATTCCGCGGCGAGGTTGATGATGCCCCGAGGATTGTGTTGAATTAAGATATCTTTGACTAAATCCGAATCACAAATATCGCCTGAAATGAAACTATAGAGTTCGTGGTTCTCTATTTCTTGCAAGGAATCGAGGTTGCCGGCGTAGGTCAACTTATCGAGCACGATGACGTTTTGCGCAGCGGTTAGAACGAGTTGCTTTGCTAAGCAACTGCCTATGAAGCCCGCCCCACCGGTGATCAATATTGGTGATTCTGTCATCAACACCCAAGGCCTGCCTGAACCAAAAAATAGAAGTTAATCATCGCATCTATTCTAACGTGAAATATCAGAATTGAATGTCAGCAAAATCAAATCACTCCGTTTGAATTCAAAACTGTTTGCTATAAGCCGACTATTCGTCACAACAGTCGCTTGGTTTGCACATTGCAGGACAGTTAGTGGCATTCAGACGTGAATAGATCGAGGTAGATAGCGCCCGTCAAGGTCCTGTGAATACCAGTCGCGGAGCACTTTCTGCAGATCATCGCGGCTTTTTATCTTGGTGAAGTCTGCACGGACTAAACTGTGTTCCGGATGTAATGCTGAATATTTGATACAGGACTTTCGCATAACCATCGCTGTTCTTTCTTCACCATAGAGTAAGGCCGCTAGGTCGAAATGCTTCCTTATGATTTTTCGTTGTTCAAATAGGGAGGGTGGTGGAGGTAGAACGCCCGTTTTGGCTAATACCTTTGTCTGTTGGAAAATCCATGGATTCCCAATGCATCCTCGAGCCACCGTCACTCCATCCACGCCCGTTTGGGCGATCATGTCGAGGCAATCCTGAGCGGCAAAAAGGTCACCACTTCCGAGGATCACGCGATCGGGGAATCGTTGTTTGACATCACTTAGGAATTCCCAACGGCTCGGTCCGTTGTAACGTTGTTTCACAGTACGCCCATGAACCGTGACCGCGGCTACGCCGATATCGAATGCGCCGTCGATGATTGTGAAAAAGTGATCGCGGCTCTGTTCAGTGTCATCAATCCCCCGCCGCATTTTGACGGTAACGGGAATGGATGACGGCACGGATTTTCGTGTTCGTTGGATGATATCTAGGGCCACGTCCGGTTGACTGAGGTGAAATCCTCCACGACATCGTCCTAACACTTTTTTAACAGGACAGCCAAAATTGATGTCGATGACATCGAATCCCGCCTCCACTAATTTAACAGCACCCGCCGCAAACTGCTCTGGTTCAGTGCCCATGAGTTGTCCTCCCACCGGTCGTTCCTCATCGGTAATGTGAAGGTAATGTTTGTTTTTCTGTCGACGTGGGTTTAGTTCAACGAGGAATTTATCGAGCATTACCTCACAGATTCCATACGTCGCTCCGTGTCTGCGGGCGATCAATCGCATCGGCCAGTCGCTGTAGCCTGAGAGCGCAGCCTGGACGACGGGAAATCCAATTGCGACGTTATCCAGCGATAGTGGTTTTAGTTGATGCAAGCGTGAGGTGTTTCTATAAGGGGGGAATGGAGTCAGGTGTTTGCAGATTCTATTTTAGAGATAGCCCAGCGACAAGCGTCTTGTACGATTGCCGATTCAACTTGTAACGCATCTTTTAAAATATCTAAATGCTCTACCGCGAGTTGGTTGCCGAGAGCAATCGCAGCATTGCGGAGTAGTCCATCTCGTTTCGTTCGCCAGAGCGGCGTTTGCCGATAGTCTGCCCGGAATGAATCCTCGTTGGATTGGAATAGTTGTTTAATGTTAAGACAGTTGAGTCGTTCAGTGGCAACAAAATCGGGTTCACTATGGTTCGGTCCGCGGCGGTTCCAAGGGCAGACGTCCTGACAAATATCACAGCCGAAGACCCAATCTCCCATGTTTTGTTTTAGTGTGTCGGGAATCGATCCCCGATGTTCAATTGTCAGATAGCTAATGCATTTAGTGGCGTCGAGTACATACGGAACTGGGAATGCATTAGTGGGGCATTGATCGAGACAGGCAGTGCAAGTTCCACAGTGATCGATTTTGCTAGGTTGATCGTAGTCTAACTCAGCGGTGCTCAAGAGGATCGTTAGGAAGAAATAGCTGCCTTGTTGGGAGTGAATGAGCATCGTGTTTTTTCCAACCCAACCTATGCCTGCCATTTGCGCGAATTCTCTTTCGAGAATGGGCGCAGTATCGACGACTCCACGGCACTGCTCGGTAGGTAATATTTCTTGATGATATTGTTTGAGTTGTTTAATTCGTTTGTGGATGAGGTCATGGTAGTCGGTGCTGCCCCAAGCATAGCGCGCGACACGACCCTGCCCAGCGGTTGGTGTGACAACGTCACCTTCTCCGTAGTGCATCGCGAGGACTAACAGAGATTGCACGTTCTCAAGCACATGGCGGGGATGTGCATAGGCTTCTTGGCGGTCTTGTATATATTGCATCGTGCCAGCATAGCCTTCGCTGAGCCAGTCCGTTAAGTGATGCAATCCGGTAGGCGTTACCGCTGGACAGCAGGCTGCGAGTTGAAAGCCCAATTCATGAGCTTTATTCTTCAGGCAGGTGGTTATATCAGCAGGTGTCACTGTGGTCTTGTAACCTATTTAATTGTGTGTGAGTGGATTGCAAAATTGATATTGGATAAAAATGCTAAAACCGGTAAATTTACCAAAATAAGATGCGCAGTAACTTGTGCCGATTCTGTGTAATTCCGATTTTAAGTAGTTTAGATAGAGTGTTATGTAAAATGAAGACTAAGCTCACCACAATTATAAGTATAGTTCATTTCCGCGGAATATTTTATGCGGCGGTTGTAGGGATCATGGCGATCCTCGTCGGTTGCCAAACACCGGAAAATATGACAACGCGGATCCTCCCACCGAGCACTCAATTGAGTGGCCAACAGTACTATCAACAAGCCCCCAGTACGGCAACTAACGCTGATTTGGGTGTGCCGGTGAACGAAGAGGTTCCTGGCACCGATAGTTGGTCGCCACGTGCTCGTCGGCCGACCCAAATCGCCAGTGAACCCGATGGGCGGCAAGTGTCGTTTGAACAACCCTTGGATACGTCGGGTCCGGCGCAGGACTCCGAGGTAATCCGAATTTCCCTTGGGGATCGAGGGAGTGCCGCATCCGGAAGTGACGAACCTATAGTCGTTGAGCGACCCAATTCGGGAAATTCACTCGCGTCACCATTGAGTGAAAACGATCATTGGATGACTCGGCAATAGTAATAGCGGTTGTTAGAATCAGATAAGGCTTAATTGTCTTTAATCTGTCCGCAAACTGTGTCTGGGATCGCGTAATGCCTGCAGCATTCTCTATTGGTGATTGTTTAATCGATCCGCCGTTGTTGCAGGCGCCGATGGCAGGTTTCACGAATTATGCATTTCGTCAAGTTGTACGAGATTTCGGCGGAGTTGGATTGCAAGCGACGGAGATGGTTCACGCTCGTGGGTTTGTTTGGATGGAACAGCACAAGGCAGAACATCCAGCTCGTTTGTGGGGTGTTAAGAATGAATCACGGCCATTGGCGGTACAGATATGGGACAATGACCCGGCGGCAATGGCCATTGTCGGCCGACGATTGTCGCGGGAATATAATGTTAGTATCGTCGATATCAATTTCGGCTGTCCAGTTCGCAAAGTAACACAGCGCGCGGAAAGTGGATCCTATCTATTGAGTGATCCAGACCGAGTTGGCCGGATCATAGAAACTGTCGTGCAAGCGTGTGCTCCGACACCAGTGACCGCTAAGATTCGGCTTGGTTGTACGCGCGACCAGATGAATTTCATTGATATTGCTCAAGTCGTAGAAGGCGCTGGCGCCGCCGCACTGACCGTTCATGGTCGGACAGCTCAGGATATGTTTAGGGGAGAGGCTGATTGGGATCGCATCTCAGAAATAAAACCATACCTTAAGCATATCCCGCTTATTGGTAACGGTGATTTAGATTCTCCCGAAAAAGTCGTGGCAGCATTTCAGAAGTATGACGTCGACGGCGTGATGATAGCGCGAGCCTCGCTAGGGCGACCGTGGTTGTTCGCTCAATGTGCCGCAGCGTTAGAGGGTCGAAAAATACCTGAGGATCCGTCGTTGGCACAGCAAAAGCAAATCATGTTAAGGCATTATCAATTAGTTTGTGAACGCTTTGGTGAGACGCGGGGTACGCTGCTAATGCGAAAATATGCTTGCTGCTATGCGGTTGGTAAGCCTGGCGCGAGACATTTTAGAACGCATGCCGCCACGATGGAAACTGCCGCTGAGTTTTATCAAGTGATTGAGGAGTACTTTCCTCGCACGGTCGCGACGACAGTGAACAGAGTTAATGATACTCTTTGAATTCGCCGTTTTTGAAACGCTTCCAATAGTCCATTAAGTCCCGCCGCACACCAGGCGACAAGAGCGCGAGCCCGAGAATGTTGGGGAATGCCATGCAGAGGATCATCATGTCGGAGAAGTCTAAGACTGTACCGAGTTGGGCAGTTGCTCCGACAAATACCGCGATAACAAATAACAGTTTATACGTGTATACGCTAACTTTGCTCGAACCAAACAAAGTTTCCCAACACCGTTCACCGTAGTAACTCCATGAAATCATAGTGGAGTAGGCAAACAGTACGACGGCCACTGTTAACACATAGGGGAACCAGCTGATTTCCGAAGCGAATGCCTTGCTCGTTAATGCGGTTCCAGCGAGACCTTCGTCAAGCCATGCCGAGTTATTCCAGGCTCCGGTAATTAAAATGACTAGCGCTGTCATGGAGCAGACAACAATGGTGTCGATAAAGGGTTCAAGCAGCGCGACGGTCCCTTCACGAATTGGTTCGCTGGTTTTTGCGGCGCTATGGACAATGGCAGCACTACCGACGCCTGCTTCGTTTGAAAATGCGGCACGTTGTACGCCAATGATCAAAACGCCGACCATTCCGCCACCAAAAGCACTAGGGTTGAAGGCTTCGGTAAAGATTAAACTGATGAGGGCGGGTAATTCAGTAATGTGGTTGAGTATGACGAACAAGCAAGCGAGCACGTAAATTAAACACATGGCCGGGACGATCTTTTCCGCGACACTGCCGATACTTTTAATTCCTCCGATGATGACGCCACCCACAAGAACCGCCATCACAAGTCCGTAAATGGCTTTGAACGTTCTAGCGGACGATTCAATGCGATTGCTTAAAGCCTGCTTTTCATTATCTAGTTTGGTGACTATTTCGGTTTCCTGTGCTTCGTTTGCCGTTCTTATTTGTTCATTTAATTCGGCGAGTCGATCCGTTTCAGCGGCGTGATAGATGGTCAGTAGTTGTGAACCGGCTTGATTGGATTGGAACATGTTGCCCCCACCAAAGCTCCCCATGATGCACATCACGGTGAACAAGAACCCGAGCAGTACTCCGAGAGGACCTAGGCCGATTTCGCGGAGGCCTTCAGGCAAATAGGCCATCGGGCCGCCGATGACAGAGCCATCGGGTTTGATTTTGCGATATTTTTGTCCTAGTGTACATTCGACGAATTTGCTGGTCATGCCGAAGAAACCACAAGCGAGCATCCAGAAGAAGGCTCCCGGTCCGCCCATGGACATAGCGATCGTGACGCCGGCGATGTTCCCCAAGCCAACGGTTGCCGACAGCGCCGAGGACAATGCTTGCATATGTGTAACTTCGCCTGCCTCGTCCGGATTATCGTACTTACCGCGGACTATTTGAATGGCATGGCGGACTCCCCAGACATTAAAGCCCTTCATATAGATTGTGAAAAACACGGCACCACATGCTAGCCAGAGAACTACAAAGGGCATGCCGCGAGTCTCAATTGAAATGTGCGCGCCTTTATCGTCGACGATGAGATTGCCAGCAAGCAATGCCTGATTAACTTCATTACGCGTCATCGTGTCTGTGGTGTCGACTTGCTGAAGGCTAGATTTAGACGCTACGAACAAATCAAGTTTGTTATCCCATTCGTATTTCTGCGATTTGACAGTGAGCGAAACATATTCAACTTTAAGGGACGAAGTGCCGTTGGCTGAATCGGTCAACGTACCGTCAGTAATTTTGGTTTCGTTGTATTGTCCGGCCAGAAGACCCGCTTGGACTGTAGTTTGGGTTAAGGGAGGGGAATCGCCGCCGGTCAGTTTTTCAAAATCGGTCGTGGCGGCCGCTTGGTCGCGATAGAAGTATTCGACTTCGTTAAACTGAACGGTTTCAACGTCAGTCGAGAAGACGCGAAAGAAAAGGACTTTTCCAATTCCATCGACAGCAGCTCCGAATACATTGTCGCTAAACTCTGCAATGGAAAAATCTGTGTCTGTCTGCTCTGCTGGGGTAATGACCGCAGAACTGGCCGTGCTAATCTTGTCGGCGCTACCGGACGCACTGTTGGTGCTAACAGTTACTGGCACCTGCTCATTCGCGGGTTCCGCGGCGTTTTGCCCCCATGTCACAGCAGTCCACAGGCCGGTTGAAAATAACAAAGCCCAGAAGACGAATTGTTTTGTATTGTATGATCGAAAACGGTGCATTGAAGAGGTGACCTACTGAATAAAAATGCAGTGAAAAGGTGGCAAAAGCAACAGAAACGGCTTGAATTACGTTGTTGATTATAACCTATAGTAATACGGTGGTAGTAGTCGTGTATTGGCGAACAATAAAGGTTAAATCTTTTTCGAACCTAATGTTGTAATAAATCAGAGATGGGTATATTATTGTGGTTACATGCTAAGTTTAAATCGCAAAAAAATTAAACAGGAGTACCGTTATGAACTGGTATTTGAAAGTTTTGAAACAGTATGCAGACTTCGAGGGGCGTGCAAGACGTAAAGAATTGTGGATGTATTTTTTATTCAATTTGATTTTTGCAATTTCAGCAGCGGTCTTGGATAACGTATTAGGCCTCACCATTGCTGAAATTGGTTATGGACCTTTGTATATTATTTACGGGTTAGTCGTATTTATTCCTGGTATCGCAGTTCAAATAAGAAGACTTCACGATATTGGGAAAAGTGGTTGGACGTGGTTATTGTGCTTTATCCCTTGCGTTGGTGCGATTATTTTGATTGTATTTTATGCGACGGATGGAAATCCTGGCGACAATCAATACGGTGCAGCTCCAAAGTAAAAGGCGGTGTAGAAAGAGTAAAATCAACCTATATCGATGTGTAAATATAATAGCTGACTTAACAGTTGTTAAAGGGTAAGGTTACAACGTTTGGTAACAAACCTTTTACCCTTAAAGACCAAACGTTCCCATTGCTGGTTTAGACAAGGAGGTAATTAGGATGACATTTTTAGATTCCGATATTACTATCCTCGATATTCTGCGCAAACGCGGCGGCATGACAGTTTCTGAACTTTCAGAATGCTTAGGCGTGACGGGAACAGCGGTACGGCAGCGATTGAATCGATTGCTTGAAGAGGACGATATTCATCGTGAATGCATGGAGACATTGCGTGGCCGGCCTCGACATTGTTACACGCTAACGACAAAAGGCCGTCGTCGTAGTGGAGAAAACTTTGCGGATCTAGCAATTGCATTGTGGCAGGAAATTCGAGCGATCGACGATGCAGAGATGAAGCGGGGGGTGTTGCAGCGAGTTTCTGGAAGATTGGCCCAATTGTATGCGGGAAAAATCGAAGGAAAATCGGTAATTGAACGGATGAATTCACTTGCAATCCTATTCTCTGAACGCCGACTTCCGGTAGAAATAGACACCGCTGGTGAAGTTCCACAAATCAGGGTAGAAGCTTGTCCCTACCCCGAGCTAGCGGAGCAAGATCGCAGTGTTTGCAGTATGGAACGCCTATTGTTTTCGGAAATGATTGGCGAGACATTGCAATTGACGGAGTGCCGACTCGATGGAGATTGCAGCTGCACATTTCAAGTAAACAAAACCGCGATAGAAATTGCGCCGGTGGAATGACAACCACTGTCCATGAGAAAATAATTACAATAATGAGAGAGCAAATTTTATTAAGAAGGATATTAGGGTAGCCGCATGAATCAACCAATGCCATGGATTGAAGGTCGTTTTGAAGAAAACGTAATTGTCACGACTGTGGAACAGTCAATTAACTGGGCGCGCCAGTCGAGCATATGGCCAATGACTTTCGGTTTAGCATGCTGTGCGATTGAAATGATGGCTGCCGGTGCGAGTCGCTATGACATGGATCGTTTCGGAGCGGGGGCGTTTCGAGCTACACCGCGTCAAGCGGATCTCATGATCGTGGCAGGCACGGTGACTTATAAAATGGCAAGTCGCGTGCGACGTCTCTACAACATGATGCCTGATCCAAAATATGTGATTGCTATGGGAGCTTGTACCATTGGTGGTGGGCCCTACTTCAAATGGGGATATCACGTTGTCAAAGGTGTGGATTTAGTAGTACCCGTTGATGTCTATATTCCAGGCTGCCCTCCTCGTCCGGAAGCTTTGCTTGAAGGTTTGATGCGTATTCAAGATAAGATTCGCAGTCATAAAATCACGAAGAAAGAAGGTACAGGTCCCAGATTTGCTCAGCGGGGTATCAAGACGCCAGATGAATTGCCATTGCCTCATCACAGTGGTTTTGTTGCTACTCCAGAACAACACCGTGAACCTGTTTTTCATCACCAGAAAGTAAAGGGAAAGTAACTCTGCTTTTGAAGGACAGATCAGGCTGGGAATAAGTTGGTTGTCAAAGTCCCGCGGGTCGCTAGATACTGCACTGGTCGTTCAATAGAGAGTCACTGTTTCTTTATTATTTATCCAATTTTTTGTCGACCTTGACAGGTGCCAAATATTTAGCCCAGTCAAGCTCGATTTTCATACAACGCGAAATAGATATGACACACAAATTAACAATAGAAAACCTACACGTTAGCGTCGATGACAAGCCAATTTTACGAGGTGTAAATTTGGTGCTTCACGAAGGAGAAACCCATGCTTTGATGGGACCTAATGGGTCCGGAAAAAGCACACTTGGAATGGCAATCATGGGGCATCCTAAATATGAAGTGAATTCCGGAACGATTAAGTTGGACGACCAGGATGTGCTGGCGATGTCACCGGATGAACGCGCTCGTGCGGGTTTGTTTATGGCCTTTCAGCGCCCCGTAGCTATTCCTGGTGTGAAGATGGCTGACTTTTTGCGTCATAGCACGACGAATGTTCGCAATCCCAATCGGCAAGAGGGCGAAGACCTGATTCCGATGAAGGAGTTTCGTAAAGAACTCATGGACAACATGAATAAACTCGAGATGGATGTGCAATTTGCACGTCGCTATGTGAATGACGGATTTTCCGGTGGGGAAATGAAGCGCGCAGAAATATTACAACTCGCTATGCTACAACCCACATTTGCTATCTTAGATGAAACTGACAGTGGACTCGACGCGGATGCTGTTCGCCTGGCAGGTGAAAGTATTGCTGAGATTGGTCGCGCCAAAATGGGATTATTGATCATTACCCACCACGATAAATTGCTTGTTCACAATCCCCCCGAGTTCACGCACGTGATGCTGGGTGGTCGGATTGTGGAAACAGGCGGGATTGAATTGGCGGAAGAACTGCACTCCAGCGGATATGAAAGAATTCGGGCGGCCTACCCCGATGCAGAAGCACAAAATGAAGCTATGTCTTCGAGTGAAGTAACCTCGTAATTACGAAAATAAGCTGGCGATGAAAAGGGGCTTTAAATACAAAAAGGTTTTATTATGGCAACAGAAATCACACCAGGCGAAAAGTCTGAAGTCGTTGGGGAAATCAATAAATACGATTTCCGTACCGAAAACGTCGCGGTTTTTAAAGTTGAAAAAGGAATCAATGCCGATATTGTTCGGCAGATTTCCGAGATGAAAGAAGAGCCTCAATGGATGCTTGATTTCCGACTTGAAGCATTGGAAATATTTGAAAGTAAGCCGATGCCAGAATGGGGCGGTGATATAGACATAGATTTTCAGGATATTTATTACTATCTCAAGCCAACCGAAGGCCAAGGGAAAACTTGGGATGAAGTTCCCGCGGAGATCAAAGAGACGTTTGAGCGGTTGGGAATTCCCCAAGCGGAACGTGAATATCTCGCGGGCGTAAAAGCTCAATTTGATAGCGAAGTTATTTATGGTAGTGTTTCAGAAGATCTTGATAAACTCGGAGTTATCTTTACCGATACGGATACGGCTCTCAAGGAACATCCGGAATTGTTGCGGGAATATTTTGGCACGATTATTCCATCTTTGGACAATAAATTCGCGGCGTTGAATTCAGCTGTTTGGTCCGGTGGTTCGTTTATTTACATCCCGCCGGGAGTGAAGATCGAATTTCCACTGCAAGCATATTTCCGTATTAACGCGCAAAATATGGGTCAGTTTGAACGGACGTTGATCATTGTCGACGAGGGGGCGGAGATTCACTACGTCGAAGGTTGTACCGCTCCAATGTATTCGAGTGATAGTTTACACTCGGCGGTCGTTGAAGTCATCTGTAAGAAGAACGCACGTTGTCGCTATACCACGATTCAAAACTGGGCAAATAATATTTATAACCTAGTTACAAAACGTGCTGTTTGTATGGCTGATGCGACGATGGAATGGGTCGACGGAAATTTGGGCAGCCAGTTGACGATGAAATACCCTGCGGTTTACATGATGGAACCAGGGGCGCATGGTGAAATATTATCGATTGCATTTTCCGGTAAAGGACAACATCAGGACGCTGGTGCTAAACTCGTTCACGTGGCACCCAACACGACGGGACAAATTATTTCAAAATCGATTTCGAAGGACGGTGGTCGCAGTAGTTATCGTGGTCTGGTAAAAGTCGAAAAAGGTGCCCACAACGCCAAGAACAATGTGGTTTGTGATGCTTTGATTCTAGATGCCGAAAGCCGCAGCGATACGTACCCTTATATCGAAGTAATGGAACAAGATGTTTCTATAGGGCACGAGGCCAGTGTTTCGCGTATCGGTGAAGAGCAATTGTTTTATTTGACGAGTCGTGGATTAAGTGAAGCCGAAGCAAGTGCGATGATTGTCAACGGATTTATCGAACCATTGGTGAAAGAATTACCAATGGAATACGCCGTGGAAATGAATCGATTGATCCAACTCCAAATGGAAGGTTCCGTCGGGTAATTCTCGACTGGCTTGCTTTACCATGCTTCTGTGGCAATCCAATATCACGAACTGTTGGAATCCATAATAGTCTTTCAAGATGAGAAATAACGGCCAATACGATAGCCGAAAAAATAGATATGACAGATACGATGACAACAGCCGAATTTAATGGAACGGGTTTCGAGGCATTTCTTGCGTCACGACGAGAACCTGAGTGGATGCTCGCAGAGCGGCGTCAAGCTTGGTCGCAGTTCAGTGACATGCAGTGGCCTGGACGGCGAGATGAAGAGTGGATGCGAACAGATATCCGCTTGTTTAAACTGCAACAATATCATTTGGCGTTTGACCCACTGGACGCTTTGCCGAGTGGAATAACCCCTTTGCTCGATAGCGACATAACGCTAGGGGGGCATGTCCATACGGTCGACGGGAATTGTGTGTCGAGTTCAATTGCGGAACAGTGGACGCAGCAAGGTGTTGTTTTCGGATCTCTTGATGATTTGACAGAAGAACACGCCGATCGTTTTCAGACGACGCTTCTAAAGGTCGCCTATGATCGGCAAGTTGATCGGTTTGCAGCGTTACATTCGTCGTTTTGGTCTGGCGGGCAGTTTTTATATGTTCCCCGGGGCGTGCACATAACAGAACCACTGCATGTGTTGTCAGCATTGACCGACGGTGCAGCGGACCTGGGACATACTCTGGTTGTGCTTGAAGACGGTGCTAGTGCTACGCTGTTAGCCGAAACGGCAAGCGAACAAGAGGATTCCGGTGGATTGCATTGTGGGGCCGTGGAACTGGTTGTCGGCGACGGAGCGTCGTTGCGTTATGTGAATCTGCAGAATTGGGGTTCCAAGGTATGGCATTTTGCTCAACAAAAAGCAGTTTTAGGACGTGACGCCAATCTGCAATGGACTTCTGCAGCGATCGGCAGTCGCCTAGCGAAAGTTAATCAACATGTAACTCTAGCTGGTGAAGGGGCCAATTCACAAGTAAATGGGGTACTGTTCACACAGGGTCGCCAACACCTCTCCTATCATACGTTGCAACACCATCAAGCAGCGCATTGCTCCAGCGATTTCTTGTACAAGTCAGCGTTGCAGGATAAATCGCAAACCGTATGGCGAGGAATGATTCGTGTGGATAAGGGTGCTCAGCGGACAGACGGATATCAGCGTAATGACAATTTGCTGTTGTCTAACCAAGCTCGAGCGGATTCCATTCCCGGTTTGGAAATCGAAGCTGACGACGTTCGCTGTACCCATGGTAGCACCAGTGGAATGGTGGATGAGGAGCTGATTTACTATGCAATGTGCCGAGGATTTACTCGTAAAGAAGCGACACGCCTAATTGTCACGGGTTTTTTCCAACAAATATTCGATCGTATAACGATTGACAGCGTTCGTGATGCGCTGGGTTTGGCGATTGCGCGACGAGTACGAGATTACAAGTAACGAAGGCCTTTCTGGGGGAGCAACATGGATTTTCAGCACGCTATTACCGTGAATGAACTCGCTGATCCGGGCACAATGATGATCGAAATTGATGAACGATTGGTCGTATTGGTGCATGTAGAGGGCGAATTCTATTGCATCGATGATGTTTGCACGCACGATAGCGGCCCGCTTTCTGATGGTGAGTTGCAAGGCTGTCAATTGATTTGTCCGAGGCATGGGGCAAAGTTTGATGTTCGCACAGGACAAGCGCTGACATTTCCGGCTATCCGTGCTACGACTGCTCACGAAGTAAAAGTCGACGACGGCAACGTATATGTTAAAATCAATGACGAGTGAACCAACCGTTCGCTAATGTTTGATTTGCATACAGGTTGTTTGAATTATTTAGTGTAGAAATAGAATTTGATATTTTGATCCTTGGGAGGGGTAAATGATGGCTGTTACAGTAGATCATGTCCTGGAAGAACTAAAAAAGGTAATCGATCCAGAATTGTTTGTTAATATTGTCGATCTCGGTTTGATTTACGCCGTTAATTTGGCTGACAGCGAAACTGAGGGTCAGCAGGATGTGCAAATTGATATGACCATGACGAGCCCAATGTGTCCAGCGGGTCCGCAGTTGATCGGCAACAGCAAACAAGTTGTCTCGGCTTTGGAAGAAGTCGGTGAAGTTGAAGTCAAAATTGTCATGGATCCGCCTTGGACTCCAGATCGCATGACCGACGACGCCCGAGATCATTTAGGCATATTTTAATACGTCGCTTGGATCCGTAGAAACTTGTGAAACTATTTATCTATGAAATGGTGTGCGGTGGGGGAGCTACCCTACCCTCTGACTGTGACGGCCAATTGGCTCAGATTAATGATTTTTTGACCCTGCCAGCGCTCGTAGCAGATGGTTCGGCAATGTTGCTCTCGATGGCACAATATTGCCAGATGTTGCCAGAGGTTGAAATAATAGTCACGGTCGACAGTCGGTTGGAATCGCTAGCACGAACATTGAAATCGCGCGGTGTCACCGTGCGAGTGGTGGACGTGCGGGACCCATGGTCACAATTTGTCCATGCTTGTCGTGACGCTGACAGATGTATTGTAATCGCGCCGGAATTGAATTCGCTTTTGCGGTTAGCGATTGAAAAGTGCAACGCAGGTGGACACGGAAAGTTGATTGGACCTGATCCGGATCTACTTGCCATAGGTGTCGATAAGGTACTGTTGCATCAATGGGCTGATGCTCATGAAATCCTAATGCCTGGGTGGGCTCACTTGCGCGGCGAAAAATGCGACGTCTCCTATCTTGATGACACTTTGGTGCTTAAGCCGATAAACGGGACAGGTGGTATCGGGATACGAAAAGTGTTGAGCCACAGTTTGCCTAGCGATGGTGAATGGTTGGTAGAAGAGTTTGTGCGGGGCGAGTCATATAGCGTGTCGGCCATTTTTCATCAGGATGGCTTTACAATGGTTCCACCCTGGCGACAAGAATTCGGAGGGGCAGATGGATTTGAGTATGTTGGAGGTTCGATTTGTGGTGATAAAAATGTTACGGAGCGATTAAACGAATGGGCTTTTTCCGTTTTCGACAGGCTACCTAGTGGGAACTCGCGTGGTTGGATAAGTCTCGATGGAATCGTCGCAGCCCGAGAAATATATATGATAGAAGTCAATCCAAGAATAACGGCTTCGTTTAATTCATTATGCGAGATCTCCAGCTTTGTTCCATATCAAGAGCTGCAATCTACAAACGTGACTGAGTTGATGTCCACCGCCATTTGGGGAAACGAGAGATCGACGTAGTTCGCGTACTGCAGCGTCAGCAGGTCACTACTGCCAGCGGTTTTGGACTTGAGAAGCGTTAGTTTGCCGGCCCCGAGAAGTTGGGCGATACGAGCGGCTATGGAATCACTGGTGCAGTTCCAGTTCGGAACCAGCGCTGTACCAAATAGTGCCGGTTCGTCATCTCGGACAAAGGAAAGACAATCAAACATGATTGTTGTTGGACTTGCGTCTTCCCGTTGAACGAAGTCAGTAAGATCGCTCCAATTTGAAATCACCGACGACCAGCAACTAGAACGAGCGAGTCTTGATGTGTTAAGTGACATCACCTGAACCGCATTGAGATGGGCTTGCATTTCGCTGAGTCTGAATTGACGCTGCCAACGGCGCAGGTGATCAACAGCCTGACCACCACCGACGATGACAATATTTGTCGAGTTAGATTGTTTCGCGATCCACCGCTCTGCATTCTCAATGGCTGATCGATTTGGCGCATTTGCCAGTAGGCTTCCGCCAATCTTGATTACTTGCAACGGCAATATAGGGTGTTGCTCAAGCATCTAGTGGATTGCCTCGAGGTGTTGTTCGAGGAGCATGGCCACGGCATAAGCGGGAGCCACACGTGATCTTTCACCAGAAAATAGATTATTTATGGGTAGTTGCAGTTTGATCACGTCTGTGAGGAAATTTCCATGGCCGGTGAGGATGATTTGTTGGGGCGGTTGCTGCATTGACTGAATCACCTGGCTCAATCCATCGTCTAGTAGTGAGACTAATCGGTCTTTAATTTGTTGCGCAAAATTTGACGCATCTTGAATGCTGAATTGTGTGGGGCATTCACAGACACTGCGAGCCAATCTTGCATGGGCATATTGCCGCGTCGCCGGTTTACCGTCGGTCGTATCGTAGCAGTCAGAATCTTCAGCGGTGTCACCGGTTATTAGAAATGCGTCTTGGGTCGTGGCGAATATCTCACGGGCTAGAGGGATTTGACGATTATCCAATTCGGCAATTTCAATCAAGGCGCAAATTGGAGTTCGCTGTATTCCCCAATACAGTAATTGGCTGGACTGCAATCGATCTACATCGGATAAGTTGTGGGGGACGACTGCCCCCGAGTTAAGCGGTATGATATCTGTCGTTGTGGAACCGATATCCAAAAGGAGATTCGATTGATTCGGATTTGAAGCTGCCGCAATAGTGGCGATCGCGTGCCAGTTTGATGCTGCGACACTGTTCCACTGCTCGCCGCACTGGGTCGGTTGAATCCAATCCCCATCTATTCGATAGACGAAAACGTTGTGGGGGCTTCGCGCGACCTCCAGTACCGCATCGCAAATAAATTGGACGCCTTGTTGCTTGGACTCAAAGCAATCGGCAAGTTCCCCAGTCATCGTTACGGCGAGAAAGTCAGCCTCGACGTTGTTGACGATGTCACGTAACACCTCGGGCAGTCGAAATGACTGATTCCATAGCGGAAGATAGCGTGCTTGAGTGAATGTGCCGTCCGCCGTTGCCGCCTTGATATTTGCACCGCCGATATCGAGCCCGAGAACTTGGCGCTGCATGTTAGAGCCCTTTGTTTCCGAAATGAAACATTAATTCGTAAGCGTGAAACGCCCAGCGCTGGCAGCGCAAATAAACCCGCGCTGATTGCACTCGTTCGAACTAGTTCCACCAAGACATGGAAGCAGTTTTTGCATGTACTTTGTCCCACACGAGTTTCACTTGTGCAGTGACTTTGGGGTCTTTGAGCGGAGCAAGATAGTCAATGTCGACACCGCCAGAAGCAGTAACCACAAGACCGCGACTCGAGTTAATGAAGCTCGTTTCAGTACTGACGTGCTTAGGTGTGAACCACGAAAGGTGCGAAATAGTTTTCGTTGTTGCTAGTAAGTGAGGTAGTTCTAAATCGGCTTGATCGAGTAGGCTGTTGCTACGAATGATAGCGGCGGCCACACACATATCCATGATATTACGAAGTTCTCCAAATACTGGGTCTGCTTTGCTCAAGTCATCATAGCGATCAGTCATCATATCGGCCCATTTCTGTGCAGCAGGATCTTGTTGCTGAGCTTTAGCCGGGCCGTTGTTACCTTGGAACGCTTCTGTTTCGGTCATTGCTTTGACGCCTTGTCCGCGAATTTCCCAAGCTAGGCCTTGCCCGTCGGTTGCTACACTCTTGTAATTACAGGCTAACCACCAACGGGGATTGATGTTTGGGTTGGTGATGCTCACAGAATTGCGTGCACCAGAAATAAAGCCGGGCATCACCTTGGATCCATGTCCGTTGATTTCCATTGCAATTTGCTTCATGCGGATATCAGCGGCTAGCATGACTCGAGCAAAATGACTTGATCCGGGCACACCATTAATAGATACGACTTGGTTACCCATCGCTTGTTTTAACTGTGGTGCAAGGATTCGCGGGTTGCGAACGCCGGCGCGTGATAGTTGTTTCAATTTCGCGGCGTAGTTAGCGACGCCTTGTTGTGTGGGGTCAATCGAACAACTGATGCGTTGAGGTTGGGGAGCATTGACTGCTCTTAATGCCGTAAGCAAGTTGTCGAGTTGTAGTACGGGCATTCCTGTGGTAACGCCAACAACATGCAGATTATCATCGATTTTCCAGCCTTCGCCAGGACCAGCGAGAATAATATCGTTGATTTCTGGGTATACCAATATGTATTGAATACGTTGTAATCCAGCCAAGTATTTAACTTCGTCGGGCAAAGCGCCTTGGTTGTTTTGAACAGCGTCGGCAATTGCGGCTTCGAGTCCGCGCAGTGAAATCATTCGTAATTCGGTCGACTCAGCCATTTTAGGCGAGGCCGGATTGAAATTCGCTCGCATTTCACGCAGCACTAAAGCATGGCTTTGGGGATCAGCGTTCGCGACAACGCCATTTGTATCGATGGAAATACCACCTACAGAGTTGTTTCGGAAGGGATTGTTTTGAGCCAAAGTGACTTGGGTGGTCCACAATGCCAATAGAGCAAATATACATGCACGACAAAATTTAATGTGACGACTCGTCATAACCGAACTCCTAATTGGTTTTGAGAGGATAGTTGTTCCGAACTAATCTCTCGTTACTCTTCTCTGTTTGTGTTGTCGTTTTGGGAACGGATATTTATCCTAAACCCAGATCAATCAAATTCAACACGTACATACTGTTAATGAGGAAAAATGCCCCATCGAATAAGACTTCGACATTTCCGAGGCGAAAATGTAACAGTTTATCCCTGTCTAGAATAATCGGCTTTGCCTGTATTTACAAGAAAAGTTTGCCTAATCCATTTTTTTCCCCACGTTGTTTAGCTTTATTATTATCAAGATGCCCATTAATGGAATAGCGCAAGGTAATATTGAGCCATCGTTTTCAAATATATGGGTTGAATGAATGGAAAATTGGCGTTTGTATCGCGCGTCACTATAAAAAGTGTTCATTTTTGATACACTATAGACACGTGGTAATTGCAGCTATCCCCCTTTTTATCGATGGATCCAAAGTTTTCAATGCTAGCTTATTTAGTTATTCGCGAAGGCACTAAGTGGACAGATGTCGTTCGGCTTGAGGCCGGCAAGACATCAACCATAGGTAGAGCCTCTACGAACAAAGTGGTCATTCGTGATGAGCGAGCGAGCCGAATTCATGCTGAGTTGTTTTTCTCGAATGGCGGGTGGATGCTTCGTGATTTAGAAAGTCGCAATGGGACCTTGCTCAATGGTGAACCGATGACCGGCGATTATGAGTTAAAACCACAAGATTGCATTCGCATCGCCAATTGTCATATATCGTTTGTGAACGATTTGTCTTCGGCCTTTCCGGATAATATTGAAGCCGATACTGGAGTGCTATTGAAGCATCTCGCTGCGGACACGAATGAAGCTGATTTCAAGGACCTCGTCGATGACCCCGCTGACGCAGATGAAATAGATAGCCATGTCAGTCAATTTCCTACGACGATTACCCATCGCAAGGGACAAACGAAATTACTCGATCGCCAGAAGCAGCCCAAGGGAGTAAGTGATGCCGTGGCGAACCTCTGCCGCATCGCATTTGAGTTGGCCAATCAGACTGATGAAAAAGGGATCGCGGATACAGCATTAGACGGTATTTTTGATGGCACAAAGTCTAACGCTGCCGCGCTGCTGCTGGCACCGTATGACCTAGAAGAATCACCAACAAGCAAAGATGTAAACGTGATCGCTTGGAAAACAGTGGGCACGCCTAAGTATCATCGACTCACAATACATCTTGCTGAGACGGTGCTTGAGAGTGGAGAAGCTGTCTTGGGGCGTGACATTGGTGATGACAGTCAAATTGCCAGTCGTGATAGCAAAGGTGAAATTACTTCGACAAGCATTATTTGTGCACCTGTTAGATATGACAATCAAATTATTGGGTTGTTGCATGCATACTCAACCACCGGCGAGATCTCATTGACACCAGATGACCTAGAATTCATTCTGGCAGTCGGCGACAACGTTGGATTAGCTTTGAAGAGCCTTAGTCGTGAAATGGAGTTGGTTGAGGACTTGTCTCAATCTCGTAGTGAGATTCAACAACTGCGGCGGCAACTTGAAGCGGAATCCGAGATGATTGGAGTTAGCCCAGCCTTAGATCAAGTAAAGCAGGATATTGCTCAGGCAGCTCCGAGCCGCGCTACGGTTTTGATTCGCGGGGAAAGCGGAGTAGGTAAGGAGTTGATTGCCAGGGCCGTACATTTTGGCAGTCCACGCAAGAAAGAGGCATTTGTCTGTTTGAATTGCGCAGCGTTGTCGGAATCGTTGCTAGAAAGTGAATTGTTTGGCCATGAAAAAGGAGCGTTCACGGGGGCGACAGAACGCAAAATAGGTAAATTTGAGGCGGCAAATCTAGGGACGTTAATGCTCGACGAAATCGGTGAAATGAGCATGGCCGTTCAGGCTAAATTCCTCCGCGTGTTAGAAGGCCATTCATTTGAACGTTTAGGTGGCAATCAATCGATTGAAACGGATGTTCGTGTCATCGCCGCGACGAATCGGGATCTCGAAATTGCTGTTGCGGAAGGTGAATTTCGACGCGACCTATACTTTCGTTTAAACGTGGTGGAAATATTAGTTCCACCGCTGCGTAAACGCCCCGAAGACATCGAACTATTGATGCATTACTTTATGGATAAATTTCGTTCAGAGACGGGTCGGAGAATCACTGGATTTACAGATGAAGCAGTTGCTGAGTTGCAGAAGTATAAGTGGCCAGGAAACATTCGAGAGCTAAAAAATATTATTGAACGAGCGGTAGTATTATGCCGCAATACGGTTATTGATGTTTGTGATTTGTCGTTATCCAATCTTATGACGTCATCCGATACGACTGGAATCATATTGAATGCCAGTTCCTATGAACCCCATAGCTTAGAAGAGATTGAGCGATTCCATATTAAACGGACACTGGATTATCACGATTGGAACAAAAGTCGTTCAGCGAGTGTATTGGGGGTGGAGCGTTCGACGTTAGATCGAAAAATTAAGCGATACGGATTGGTTCGGCCTAACGTATAGTCAGCTCGTTGTGGATTGTCTTTGTTTATCTATACGAGTAGCTGATTGGGGGTGATATGGTTATTTCCGCATCTGATATCTCAGTCGTTATTCCGACCATCAACGAGCAGGATAATATCGTGGGGGCGGTCGAGTCTGCCTTGGGTGCCGGAGCAGTCGAGGTATGGGTAGCAGACGGTGGAAGCACGGATCGTACAATCGAATATGCTCGTCAGGCTGGAGCGTTGGTGTGTTGTGGTGACGCTGGGAGAGCGGTGCAACAAAACAACGGCGCCAAGCATGCGACGAAAATGATCTTATGTTTCCTGCACGCTGACAATCGGCTTGACTCGGCAGCACTGCAACAGGTGGCGATCTATTTTTCGGAAGACGGTGCAAATCGCTGGTCTTGTTTTCACCAAAATATAGAAGCGACGGGGATCGCGTATCCGTTATTGCAGTGGGGCAACGCCTGGCGTGCGAGATGGTTAGGACGTGTATTTGGAGACCAGGCAATAACAGTCTCTCGAGAGTTGTTTGAAGTTATCGGTGGGTTTCCTGAAGTCGACTTAATGGAAGATGTGTTGTTGAGCAAAACATTACTGCATTTGGGCTTACGCCCGTGTGTGCTAGCGGGTCCCGTAAATATTTCCGCGCGGCGTTGGATGAAAAATGGGATCATCCGACAAACCCTGAGCAACTGGTGGTTACTCCTGCAGTTACGCCTAGGTAAAAAGCCCCATCAGCTTGCTAAGCACTATCGACGCCATGACGGATGATTGGGGGCACGAATGTGCTACGCTTCATTATGGGCGTCCATTGTCTCTTCGATCCATTGTCCGATTTCGTGTTCATACTCGTTGTCTTCGGATTCAAGTACTAATTGGCGATGGTAGTCGGCAGCTCCTTCTTGCTTAAGGTGTGCTTCGTAGGCATCGTGAAATCGTTCCGCGGGGTCCGTAGCGATCAGGCGTCGGCAAAAATTTGTTAACAGTGCCGTATTGCCAATTCCTGTGGGAATAAAACCTTCGAGTTGTTGCGGTAAGTCGATCTTGGCTTGGATCATCTCGTTGTAGGTTTTTTTACCCGCGAATGGATTGCGTCCAGATATTAGTTCAATCAGAACGTATCCCAGGCTGGCCAAGTCACTCAAGGGCGTCGCCTTTTCCCCTTTGAGAACTTCCGGAGCAGCATAGGCTGGCGTGCAAGTGCGTTGTTCTGGTGGTTCATCAACAGCAAAGGCTGAACCGATGTCGATAATTTTCGCGGCACCTGTCCGCTTAATCATAATATTACCCGGTTTGATATCACCATGCACGATTCCGTTGCGGTGCAATGCCTCAAGTGCACTGAGGCATTCGCGGACTATCGCGACGGCACACCCAGGATGGAACTGAGGTTGCTTAGGACCGTCAGTAATGATGACGTGATTGATATGCTTCCAACGACTCGAAGATACGCGGTCTTCTAGTTTGGCCAACTGTTGGTTGTTCAGCAATATTCGCAGGTCAAGGCCATCTATCCATTCCATAACCAGCATGCGAATTCGTTTGCGGTCGACGAAATCTTGAACATCGAGCAGATTGTCATGCTGGATTTGTGCAATTTGCATTGCCACGCGGGCATGGCGTTTCATGGTAAGGGCGTAGGAGGATTCGTCGGCAAAACGCTCCGGCGAAAATATCTTAATGGCGATTGGTAAAGTAAAACCGTCCGCACCTTTGCGCTGCGATAAATATACTTTTCCCTGACCTCCGGAGCCAAGTAGTTTGGTTAAGTGGTGGTAGGTAGTCCAGCTTAAACGTTGCTGGTCGACAATCGATGTATATTTATCAAGCAGTGGTTTGTTAGATTGCGAAGGCGCCGCATTAGCATAGGTGACTGTCGGTTGTTGTAGTGGTTGCGTAACGGTGATGGTCAACGGGCGTCGTCCATCTTCATCTAGTTGAATTTCTTCCATGCTGTTGTTTTTAATCTCTTGCCCTGCCATTCTGCTGCTCATGCGATGAAGGAAGTTTAATATGATTGACAAGTTGGGTCTAGTGGGGGAAATGAGATCGCATGATTGGGATTGTTTGTCGGAATTGAAACAAATGAGATCGTACTCTGGAAATCCAACGAAGCCGTTGTTTAATAGTCACCTGCAGTTCGCAGCGGGAATCCGACTTTCTTGTCGACAATATTTACAATGTTTTCGTTTGCTAAATAACGCCTCAAGTTATCGCAGACAAACTCGATGGTGTCGGGCAGGCGATTTTCAGATTGTGCGCCGACGTGAGGTGTAATAATGACATTGTCCATGTTCCACAGAGGGCTGGTCGGTGGCAGCGGTTCAGTTTCAACGACATCGAGTCCCGCACCACTAAGATGACCGTTTTGGAGCATAGTGATTAAATCATTTTCGACGATGACGGGTCCGCGAGCAACATTCACGACAACGGCTCCTGGTTTTAGCAGCCCTAAGGTGCGTTGATCAATCATTCCGTGAGTTTCTTTGTTTAAAGGTACACATAGAATAAGGCAATCGATTTCGGGCAGCAACGTTTCAAAATCGTCGCTGTGCGCCAATTGGTCCACGTACGTTGGTTTGTCCCAGGGAAATTTGTCTGAAGCAACGATGCGATTGCCCCAAGGAGCTAGTACTTCGGCAATACGACGACCATTTCCACCAAACCCAAGAATGCCCACCGTTTTACCGCGGAAGTCCATTGTTGGTCGGCGCACGAATTCTCGCTTTTCAATAGCGCGAAAAAACGTCAGCGCGTTGCGATAGACCCCGAATATCAGGGCCATCGTTTGCTCCGCTACTTGGTTGGCGAATAATCCAGAAACACTTGAAACAACAATGTCCGAATCAATGACACTAGGTTTTAGGCAATGGTCTAAGCCTGCCGCTGAAGATTGTATCCACTTGAGACGCCCCTGCTCCACGACTTCTTTCCAGGGCATTGGAACTTTGGCATGCCCGATGAAGATATCGGCCGAGAGGATTTCCTGAGCAATTCTGGATTGGCCGGCATTAATAACTTCAATTTCAGAGCTTGTCATGCCGATTTGTTTAGCTTGTGCGTCGGACAACGGAAAGCACAGTACGACACGTTTAGTTTGTTGAGACATAGCAGAATGAGAACTGGAACTAAAGGAAATTAGCAGGATATTATTAACGTATCAGAACGTACGACTGGCGAACCTTAATTTTTCTATCATAATAGAGGTTTGCAAACTAAACTATCCAATACACTAAAGAATGCTCAATTGGAGCCGCGTTGGTGTAGATATAAATGCGATGTGCGAAGGAGAATCCCGCTGAAGGCTTCAACAGTACAAATTGGAAAAGTCGCCATTTTGGTTTTGGTGTTACTGCGACTGTCCGTTGGTTGGCACTTTTTTAAAGAAGGTGCAGCCAAAATGGACGGCGGTTTTTCGTCGACGGGTTTTCTTAGTTCAGCAAAAGGCCCTTTCTCGGGCGGTTTTCAAGCAATGCTATGGGACAACGACGGTAAAATCCGACTGTGTTACCAATCCTCACGGCCGTCACAACCTGGTGGATGGTCAGAACCGTCCTATAACACGAAAGCGGTGGCGGATCACTGGCATGCATATCAAGCAGATGTTATCGCCTATCAACGCCTTGAAGGGGATGGGGCAAAAGCGGCTGCCGGTATTGTTAAACGGCGTGTCGATCAGCTTAACGAGTTTTTCAAGGTTAAGCACGACGATTTGATTAAGCTCTTTAATCAAATGGAGCGACGTGAAAAGCAACTGCAGACAGAAGCGATGTCGGGTGTGACTAGCTTGCGAGCTCAAGGATCACAATTAGAAAACGAAATTCGATCAGGCCGTGCCACAATGCTAGCTAGTATTGATTTGATTTGGGAAGGTTTGGAGCGAGAACTCAATGCTTTAGGTACGCGTGCCCCGTTACCCTTAGGGAAAATTAATGCGCCAGCGATTGCTGCGAGCCAACTCGATCGCTTTATACCTTGGTTTGATATTATCGTTGGTCTGGGTTTGCTACTTGGTCTATGCACCTCAGTGGCCGCTTTGGCAGCCGCTGGATTTTTGTTGTCAGTTATCTTAAGTCAATTCCCTGGTTCCGCTGGGGCTCAACCTACTTATTACCAAGCAATAGAGATGTGTGCCCTGCTGGTCATTGCATTTGCTGGAGCGGGTAAGTACGTTTCACTAGATTCGATTTTGGGTCATTGTTGTTGCTGCCGTAAGCACACAGCTAAATCCGAGAATCAGACAGAGGAGAAAGAATGAATCTTACACCGGAAGAAAAAGAAGTTGGTAAAGGCAATTATTATGACGCAATCGGTCATACTCGTCGTGATTTCCTCAAGACGATCGCCGCCTCTGGAGCTGTGTCGGGTGCCGGTTTAGGGGCAGCTTATTTCGGCTACTCGACGGTCGCCGAACCAATTCGCGTTGGTGTGATTGGGACTGGGGACGAAGGTAGCGTGCTTATTGGAGCGCTCAATCCAGAATATGTACAGGTTGTGGCAATCGCTGATTTGCGAGAGTACAACGTACATCGCGCATTTCATGGAGATTATTCGAGTCCCGCAGCTATGGCGGCTCGACCCGGCTTGATGTCGAAATACGGTTGGAAAACGGAATCGGAAGCCCGTAAGCATGTAAAGGTATATACCGACGGCTATCAGGAATTGTTAGCGAATAAGGATATCCAAGCAGTGATTGCTGCTGTGCCATTGCATTTACACGCCCAAGTAGCAGTTGATGCCATGTTGGCGGGCAAGCATGTATTGACCGAAAAGTTGATGGCGAAAAATATCGCGCAATGTAAGTTAATGGGACGGATTGCAGCAGAGAAAAATTTGTATTTAGCAACCGGTCACCAACGACATTACAGTGTCTTGTATGATAATGCGGTCAACTTAATTCAATATGGCCTGTTAGGGGAACTGCACCATATTCGCGCTCAATGGCATCGTGGAAATTTGCCTGGTCGCGATAGTTGGCAAATGCCCGTTCCTGGAGGCGAAATTCCAATCGGAGGCGTTGAAACGGATCGCTTTGACAAAATCCACTCACAAGTTCTGTCGTTTGAAAGACAGGTGCAAAAGGAAAAGGATCCTGTCGCTCGCGAAATATTAGAACACAAGTTAGCCCAATGGAAGGCCTGGGATAGCGACAGTGAGTTGGTGGAAGAACGAGCGTTGAAACATGGATTCCAAGAATTCGAATTCCCGGCAGGTCACCGACGGTCTGCGTTAGAAGAACTAGCACGCTGGCGACTGTGGGAACGTACCGGTGGTGGACTTATGGCCGAACTAGGCAGTCACCAAATGGATGCGGCTGGCATCTTTTGTAGTGCGCTCCGCCGCGATGGCAAGAAAGCTCAACCGCTAACTGTGCATGCTGTTGGTGGTCGCCACTTATTTGGTGCCGACCGGCACGTTGAAGATCATGTTTATTGCATGCTGGAATTTCCTGCTCCAGGTTATGAAGAGGCGTTCGATGTCGGTTACGCAGATTTCGGGACTGGTGTTGGAAAAGCAGCGGTGCCAAGTTATGAAAAGGATGACAACAAGAAAATTGTGGTTACCTATTCTTCTATTAATGGGAATGGATTTGGTGGGTATGGCGAAGTCGTCATGGGGACTAAAGGAACATTGGTCTTAGAAAAAGAAAAAGAAATGATGCTCTTTAAAGGCTCGAGCACAACGACCAAAGTTGGAGTAAAAACAGATGCAGGTGGACCAACGCTCGACACGCAAGCGAGTGGTGAAGCTGCTCCGGTTGCTCAAGCCGCTCAGACAGGGCCAGTAAGTCGAGGTTATACCGAAGAAATTGAGCACTGGGCCTACTGTATTAGTCATTCATCACCAGAAAATCAACCGCGCTGTAATCCGCATGTTGCGTTAAGTGATGCCGTGATTGCCCTCACCACCAACGTCGCAATCCGACAAGGTGCTACTGGGAAAGGCGGCCACATTCAGTTCCAGGAATCTTGGTATGACGTTGATGACGATTCGACGCCCGATGGAAGCGATATGGCCCAAATCAAACGTGACTTGTTAGGGTAAGCGTCGGGCGGGGAAAGACATTTGCTGCCAGCTTGAATAAATTCAAGCACGAATTTACACGAATGCGAAAAATAGGCAATGCCCTTACTTGCCGAATTGGCGGCGGACGAATCCCAAGATGGCTAATAAGGCGATGCAGCCGATGAGTAACGGCAAAATCAATCTGGCTGATGGTTTGTAGACGACAGCCATTAGCAAACCGATCCCGATGAGAATGCCGATGGGACCGTTTAGTTTTAGCAACAGATTTTTGACGTCGTCAAATGCTAGCAGCAGCACGCCAAAGAACGCCGTGATCCGCAAACTCATCCAAGTCTGGGGGGATCCACCAGATGGGCCGAAATACCACATCCCGCAAGTGATGAGTACCAAAATGATGAATACCACCTTGAGGCGTTTTTTATGATCCATATGCGTTTACGCCAAAATCCCAAAGAATGAACAGGTGCTGGCAAAGCTGTTAGTTGATTTTATCCTTTAGCTGCGTTAAAAGATTGACAGCATTGCCAATCTCTGTTTTTTGGCGTTCAGGATCTTGAGGGATTTCGCGCTCAATCGTCAGTGGTCCGGTGTATCCAATTTCATCAAGTGTTCGCAAGTAGTCTTCCATACCAACGGCGCCGTCGTTCAAGGGCACTTCGGCACCCCATTCAACACCCGGTTTGTCGGACCATGTTGCATCCTTGCAGTGTACGCTGCGAACTAACGCGCCAACCTGGCGTAATGCTTCGATGGGTTCACCTGTTCCATAAAGAATCATATTGGCCGGATCAAAGTTGATAAACAAGTTGTCCCGCTCGACATCACTAATAAACTCAATCAGCCCCGCGGCTGTTTCTTGTCCCGTTTCTAAGTGTAAGTTTTGGTTGTTGTTCTTGCAGTGATCTAGAATGTCGCGAGTAACCTCGACCACTTCGCCATAGAGTGGATCGGACTTGTCGTGGGGAATGAAGCCGAGATGTAACGCAACCACGTCGCACTGAAGCATGTGAGCGAAGTCAGCAATTTCTTTCATTTCTTGAACGCGAGCGGCTCGTAGAGCGGGTGGCACAATCCCAACCGTTTCCACAACAGTGGGAATATCTGCATAACTTTCACCTTCGAAACCACCGAATACTGCGGTAAGCGTTATGCCGAGTTCGCTAAGATATGCGAGAAACTTTTCTGCATTTTCAGCCGTTCGGGTTTCCTTAGCTGGGGCATGTAGTTGAATGGTTGGCACACCCAGTTCGTGAGCTACTTCAATTTTGACTCCCAAACCGGCGTCGATACTTGTAAAAACTCCAATTGGCCACTTTTCCACAGTGCTACTCCTTGATGTTTGTAATGAATCAGTTTGATTTTAAATTGTTAAGCGTAAGTAAAATAGACGTGAACGATGTTATGGCGACTAGATATCCATTGAACTAGATCCGGTCTAGTGAATCGACCCATTGCAAGAATTGTATGCGATCGCTGTCCGATAGTCCTGCCTTGTCACTAAGCTGGACAGCCGTAACGGGATATTTTGCGGCAGTGAGTCGCTTAAGTCCGGCGGCAGAAGCTTTTGCAAGCTTGGATTCTTTCAGGTTAAATGCATAGAACGCCAATCGTTCGCCGGGGTCGTTGGCTTTGATTGCCGTTCGAATAGGTAACGACGCATCCAGTGGCGCGACGCCACGGATCAAATCGCGATGGGAAAATCCGACGAGATACGACATGCTGCCACCGGCTTGTTGTCCATGAACAACGATGCGATTGCGGTCGATCGTATATATGGATAATACGTTGTCGATCGTCTTGCGAATAAAATCAACTTCGCTAGGATTCCAGCGGGCGGGATCCGCTGACTGTGGAGCTAACACGATAGCCTGATATTGTTCGCCAAGTGCGGCCCATTGGGACTGCAGGTTCTCATTGTCTGGCTCACCAGGTGCCTGTAACCAGACGATTAGTGCGTGCGGTACGTCGTGACGGTAATTAGTTGGGATGATGGCCACGCACTCGTTCTTTTCCTCGGGAAGTTTTAGGTCAATCAATCCGGTTGCCAATGTGTCCGCTGCCGCCGCCATGGTGGGAGTAGCATGTGGCGAGATTGTTGGTGCCTGCTGAGGTATGTTGCCTAGTTCGAGAGACACCGTGGTGGGTTCGTTGTTGCGTAGATAAGTCAGCGTGAGTTCGTCTTGAGGTTCGAAGTTTGATAAGACCAGTCGCAGGGCGTTATGATCGGCGACGGCTTCATTGTTGATGTGTGTAATGATATCGCCTAGTTGAAGCTTGACGTGTTGTGCTGGACTATCCATATAGATGTGGCGGATTTTTGTGCCCGGTTTCTCAAAATTGCGATCCGGAAGTACTCCCAAAAGTGGATGTTCATAGGGTTCCAGTTTTTCGACGAGCGTAACTTTGGCCGTGACGACCTGGTCATCCCGTTTGACGGAAATTGCAATTGTGTTACCAGCATATTGACTGCCTAACGCATGCCGTAGTTGTGCTTGACGACTAATCAACATGTCGTTGACTTTGATGATCGTATCGCCTTTCTGAAGGCCACCTGTCCGGGCGGGAGATTTGGGTTGAACAGCGACAATTTCTGCCGGTAAGTCATAAATGTCACCAGACTTGAGGGAAACGCCAAGCAATCCGGAGTGCAGGTCCTTACCTGCTTTAAGCGTGTCTAAGTGTGGCAGGATATCAATTAGCGGTACGGCGAATCCGATGCCGGAGTCGTACCAATCGGTGCCGTCAGTGGGGCTTTGACCACGTGGTGAGAGCGGCGTTAAGATTCCATAGACTCGGCCCTGAATGTCAATTAAGGGACCACCATAATTTGCGGGTGAAATTTTAGCATCGGTTTGAATGGCTTTGCCCCAGATTCGGTTGGTCGCGCTAATAATTCCTAAGCTCTGATTCACCACCTCACGTGAATACGTCTTGCCGAGGGCGACAGACCATTGGCCGACAATAATCTCCGTATGTGGTACGGGGGACGCCGTGGTGTATTGCTCGGTAGTGTTAACCTTGAGCAGAACTAAATTGCGATTGTAATCATGTGAAACCAGGGTGGCGGTCGCCCGCTTTCCGCTCGGAGTACTCACTAATATGGAAGTAAATGCTGGCCGGAAATTCACCGCACTCGACAAAATGTATCCGTCATTGGAGACAACCAGTCCCGAGACAGGCCCGTCATTGCCAGTTTCTAAACCGCCTAGAACTTCGATCTGTACCACACTTGCAGCGACTTGAGCGACTGCTTGTTGTAGCGCTCTTTCCTCTTGGGCAAGTAAATCATCTTGAGCGGTTAAACTCTTTGTTAAAGTGATGACAAAGGTTGAGGTAATCGCTATGAGAAGAAATTGTTTAAATAGCGGTAGTTGCTGGTTGTGAAAAATAATCATGATTTGTAGATAACGCTGTGTGTTGTAAACATGTGTGTTTGAGTTGTTTATTGTCCGGGTAATGTGATGTTAATCAAGTTGATGTCACGTTGGATGACCACGGTGATATCGTCGATTTTATCGATCAATGCAATTTCATTAATAAGTGTGTTGAGTGAATCGATACGGCGGTTGTTTAAGTACAGTATCAGGTCATCGGGTTGGAATCCTTTTTGCTCAGCGACAGATTTACGGGTGATCGAGTCGACGAACGGTGGCGTTTTGGTAAGAACGTCGGGAACCATGCGAATCCCAAGTGATTTCAGTGTGTGTGGATTTTCCGGTCGTTTGACTGTTTCGTCAAAACTTCGCGGACGAGTGCGCCCCGCAATAATATCTTCCACCGCTGTGGTCAGTTGAGCGATTGGTAACGCGTAGTTGAGCCATGTTCCGTTCTGGGCATTGCGAAGTTCTTTGCCTAATAATCCAGCTAAATTCCCGTGACTGTCGGTAAGGGCGCCACCTGCGGCACCTGGGTTGTTTGAGATGGCATCGAGCACATAGACGGGACCTTGGTAGGGTGATTTAAATGCACCACGACGAGCGTTGAGTGTAGTCGTGGCGGCGACGATTCCATGCAGAACGCTACATGGTTCATTGCCAGTGGCTACTCCAAATAGGTTGCTAATCGCCAGGATGCGGGCACCAGGTTGCAGGACGACCGATTTGCTTAATGAAAAGTGATCAAGTTCTTGAGAATCAATTTTCAAGACAGCCATTTCCAGTCGCGGGTCAGCGCCGACAATCTTTCCTTCAAATTTCCGACCATCATCTAATACGATGGTGATGTAGTCTGTATCTAATACATAACTCCACACCGTTAAAATGTGTCCATCACCGCTAATGAGAAAGCCACTTTGGTAAGCTTCGAGCCCTTTCAGTCCCCCCGCTCCGTAGATTTTTACCATCTTGCTTTGAACAGTATTGGAGGCCAAAGCAAGGTCGTCCGCTTGGCTTGAGGATGCTAGTCCACTGAGAACCAACGTTGCAATCAATAGAGGCTTCAGGATGGACAGACGTTTTACAAATAATCGTGACATAGTTCAATTCGCTCCCTTAACGGCTGTGGGAAACTGATAACTTGAAATGATGAGTTCTCCATAGGTGACTTCGCCGTGAATGACCTCTATGTGGTGCGGCAATAAATGGCCGTTGACTTCTTTGTAGTCACTGAAATAGAGTTCACAAGGGTCGACACCGAGGTCAGGGTACATTTCTAGAGAAGTCAAATGGCCGGATTTAGGATCAAAATAATAACGACATTCAATGACACTATGAGTGCCGATGAGGACGTCTTGTTTTTGTGAATGCTTGGGAGTCGGCATGGAGCCAAGATAGTAGACCTCGCCAAAGCGTGCCGGACTGACTTGCATGATGTGCTTCCACATGTGTAGAGCGACGAGCATCCCTCCGCTGCCTCGAGGAGCATCTTGCGCGTTGAGTTCACCGTCAAGATCAGCGAATGTCGTGCCTTGTGGTAATTTGGCATCAACTCGATTCGCTTGTAGATTGATGGTGGCTGCCCCCAGATTTCCGATTTCCCCGGCGATAACCCAATTGCCAAGAAGTTTGTCGGCTTGAGTTAAACCGATGTATTTGTTCCAAACGCGGTTTTGATTGAGCTTGTTAAAATAGTAGTTTGAATAACCGTGGCGTGCTTCTATGAAGGGCGCAACTTCCGGCGAGAAAACCTTTTTTTTGTTGTTTTTAACCGATGGCTTTGCCTCTGGTGGATCATCCTTGGGTTTCTCTTGTTCTTGAGGAGGTGCTGGGGGCTTGCGCTTGGGCTGCACTTTGGCTAGCAACTCTTCTGGGCTGTGTACTCCGGCAAGGCGAACGAATGTGTCAACCTGTTTTCCGTCTTGCAAGAAACTAATGGGAACTCTCCAACCCCGAGGGTAAATCCCAAGTACATTTTTAAATCCGTTAACGGTGTTAATTGGCCTGCCACCGAATGACAGAAGTTGATCTCCGTAACGCAAGCCTCGGCGATATGCGTCCGAGGATTCGATGATGTTGGAGACGACAACGGCGCCATTTTCATCGGTTACCATGTTAGCACCGAGTGTAGCGTGGTCGAGAAAACGGCCACTGTGTAAATAGCCCAGGAAATGTTTGATCTGATTAATTGAAATTGCATATCCAACTCCGACGTTGACACGTCCGCGTTTTTCAAAAGACCCGCGTCCATTAATACCAATGAGATCGCCGTTCGCATTGAACAATGGGCCACCTGAATTTCCAGGGTTAATTGAAGCGTCTGTTTGGATGCAGTCCGCGTATTCTAACAAAGTGCCGGCTGGGTATTGATACCGATGTACTCCAGATACGATGCCATAGGTTACTGTGGGTTGAAAATCGGTGGCTAGCAGGAATGGGTTTCCCACGGCAAAACACCAGTCCCCCAATCTTACTTTGTCACTGTCGGCCATCTTTGCGAATGGAAAGTCGTCGCGACCGATCATTTTTATCAAAGCGACATCCCCAACAGGATCGACGCCGACGACAACGGCATCATAAAGTTGTCCATCGTTGAGCGCACATTTCATGGCTGTTCCAGCAGGCTTGACGACGTGAAAGTTACTCAATGCATAACCTTCAGGACTGATTAAAACGCCGGAACCGCCCCCCTTGCCTCCGGCAGCGAACACCATAACGGTCGAAGCAGAGGCCTTGCGGATCGCTGCAATGCGTTTAGCTTGAGCCGACAATACTGCTGATGGAACGTCGGCTGCTTGAACCGCGGATGTGCAAAGTAGTAATGCAATTGCTAATGTAGAGCTTAATGTTTGTGTTGTGCGTACAGTGAAAATCACGTCTGTCTCCAGGAAATACGTTGTGGTTTGCCGGTTAAGCATCCCCATCTACATGTTGTTCATTTAAATAATGTTATTTTAATACTCGTGCATTACCCAGGTTTAATTGGTCGCCGATGTCAAGGTTTTTTCCATAGTCAACTTTGATCGTAATACGCCTAACCTCGGCGATGTTTATGTCTAAGGTTCGCGGTTTATCACTACCGGTAACGAAATCCTGAAACAACTGCTTGTTGTCCCCGAGGATTGTCAATTCCACGTGGCCACGACCGCTCATCGATGGATCAATTCCGATATCCATTTGTAGTTTGGAATAAATATCTGGTAGTCGCAGTGACATTACCGTTCGACTATGGATCGACATTCCTTTGGAATAGCTCTCCGTTCCAACCATCAGCGGAGTTCCATCGACGGAAATATCCATGCGTGGTTCGTAAACCTTCGACAATCTTTTTCGGATTAAATTACCTGACAAAAACGGTGTCCATTCAACAGCCTCAGGGGTTATGTCACTTAAATACAGGATATTATTGCTCGCAAAATCTAGCCGACTTAATTCAGATAGTTTGAGGGTCAAGGATTCGCCTGTGCAAGTTCTTGTTTGCAGTTCTTGGTTTTCGGGAATGAGCTTGAGTTGGCTCACTTGCCAAACGTTGTTTAACGCGTCGGTGATTCGACAGCGAGACTTGGATGTTTCCTTGTTGGCGGGCTTCACGAGTCGAATACCAGCCAATTTGCCGATTTCGACAGGTATTTTATCACCGTCAAAACTGAATGTGACGAATTCCCCATCAATCGCTTCGACGATGCCTTCAAGTTGATCGATAGCACCCGCGGGACGTTGCACTATTAAAATGTCTTCTGCACTATCCGCCGCAATAATTTGCTGATATTGCCGCAATGCTTCGTCGGTCAAGGACTTAAATTGGATATCGCGGATGCTGTCAGCGCGACAGATGAAAGACTGAGCATTTCCAATAACCATCGTGCATTGTTCGCCGGTAAGGGTTATTGATTTTGTGTGGAAACTAGATCCATCGTGAAGTGTAACCAGAGTGGTTGCATCTTTGGCAGGTGCCGTCTGATGTGCAAAGACGATTGACTGCAATTGGTCTAATGCGTATCGAGTGTCTCCGGCTTTCCCAGTCAGTGTAATTTCTTGGCTAGTCAGCGCTGAGATACTTCCGGCGACTGGATCCCCTTGCAGTAGGTTTACCTGTACCTCGGTGGGTACAAGTAGCGCTGCCGATAAAAGAACGGTTGTCCACATGTGAGATTAATCGCCCCCCTCAGAGCTTGTTCGATGTGCCAGCGAATAGCGGTGGCGATGTTGGATATGTGGTTTCGCTAACCTTCGTCACGAGCCAGTTTTCGGAAATACTCTTCAATCACTTCGCGGTAATGAGCTGGCAATTCTTTGCTGATTTGCTGTAGTGCTTTTTGTCGCTCCCGTGGTGGTAAAGCTCCCCAGTCATCGCCTTCTTTGACGCTTTTTTTGTCGACGTTACCTGGACCAGAACCACCAAGGTTGGATGAATCTTGCGCGGGCGAACTTGAACTGGAACTGCCACCGCCGCTGCCGGATTGTTGTTGTTGCTGTTGTTGTTCTAATTCTTCAATCATTTTGTCGAGTTTGGCAATGACATCTTCTTCTTCCTTGCGGACTCTAGTGCCCGCTCGTCCAAGTTTCAATCGGCGGCGAATGTCCGCCATCAAGCGAGCCACTTCGTCCAAGGAGTCAGGCTTTAATGGTCCGACGTCTGCTTTCATTAAGTTGGCAATCGTGCTGTAACGTCGCGGTAATTGTTCTTCGTTCTCTAACAATAGATTTATTTTCTGCAGACAAACGTCTTTGGCGAGAAGGCGGTGGTAACCGGTGGCTTGATAAAACAACAATGTCGCTGGATCGACAACTTGATTTGGGGTTATCCCTTCAAGTACTTGTAAGCACTCATCTTGCAGGTCACTGTGAGCCAGCCAGCGCGCGTAAAAGAGTCGTAGATTATTTCGCAGGAAGTCGTTCTGGGACTCGTCGGTAAGTATCGCTGGGATAATATTTGCCGCTGTTGCCGGAGTGGTTTCTAGGCGGGTTGTAAGTTCGCGTACCTCTTTGTTTGCTAATGCGAAGCTGTTGATGAGCTGGTCAAGCAACAGTGAGCGGTCGCTTGATTCAATAGGTATTTCCCACAGAACCGTGATCTGTTGCAGGATGGCTTCGGAAACCTCAGAGTCGCTAAGGTATTTATCTAGATTGGCTTTGACCGTTAGTTGATCGGGAAAAGACCAACTGGCTCTCTTTTCAAGTTCATCTTGAGCAGAAACTGTTGTTGCTGCCATGGCAACACAAAAAAACGTTGCGAGTACAGCACTAGTGATGGTTGATTTGAAACTCATAGTGTAAATGTCCAGCGAAAAAAGGCTGTAACTGTTATTGATTCTTTCCAAGTACGATATCACGAGTGATGCGTTGTAAGCTTCGTTGCGTGTCGGAAAGCTTCTGCAACGCGGTAATCAAGTCGACGTCCATTGCTTGACCGGTTGGATCATCGAGATCGTCGAGCAGGCGCGAGTATCGTTTCGTGCGTTTGTTGATGCGCAGTTGAAGCGATCGGATCATCCTGAGTTCGGCTAATTGGTCGACAAGTGGTTGTTCTTGCTGTTGTTGCTGTTGTTGTTGCTGTTGTTGCTGTTGTTGCTGCTCCTCTAAATCTTGTTGAGCTTGCTGTAGTGCTTCGATCATTTCTTCAATGGACTGGATGATGTCTTCTTCAATGCCAAGCGTTATACGGCCAACCTTCAATTGACTTAAGCGGCTGGCAGCCTGTTCCATGTCTTCTCGCATTATTTTGACAGTTTCAGGAAATGCAATTGATGAGCCTTCCTCAAGCAGTAGTGTAAGTACCTTGTCAGCTTCCAGTCCAATACGTCGTTGTTGAAAGTTTAGCTTGTTGGCTGCAACTTGGACTTCACGATTCTGTTGTGATTTAGGGATTTTTGAAAGTTGCAATGTTCCTTCATACACTTTGAGCTCCATTTCAAGCATTTTTCGGAAACGACCCTCCAGCAAAGCTAACATCCTTTCCAGTTCTTCTTCGCGTAGCTGTCGAAGAATTTCCTCAAGTTGTGCTTTCGCTTCAACGAGTTTTTTCTTGGCCTCTTCTTGTGCTTCAATAGATTCACTGCGGCGGGCATTTTCAAGTTCGATTTGAGCCTGCTTCATCTGTTCTTGAGCTTCTTCCAAACGCTTGCGAGCCGGATTGTCGTCTTGCTGACCACTTTCTCCGCCTTCCCCTGGTTTGCCTTCTCCGCCTTCGCCTGGTTTGCCTTCACCTGGTTTGCCCTCACCTGGTTTGCCCTCACCTGGTTTGCCTTCACCTGGTTTGCCTTCACCTGGTTTGCCTTCACCTGGTTTGCCTTCACCTGGTTCGCCTTCACCTGGTTCGCCTTCACCTGGTTCGCCTTCACCTGGTTCGCCTTCATCTGGTTTGCCTTCACCTGGTTCGCCTTCACCTGGTTCGCCCTCGCCTGGTTCGCCTTCGCCTGGTTTGCCTTCACCTGGTTCGCCTTCGCCTGGTTCGCCTTCACCTGGTTTGCCATCGCCCTCACCTGGTTTGCCTTCGCCCTCACCTGGTTTGCCATCGCCCTCACCTGGTTTGCCTTCGCCCTCACCTGGTTTGCCGCCTTCTTCGTTTTCGCGGATCTTGTCAGCTAGGTCGCCGGTTTTTCCAGCAAGCTCTCCTTGTTGTTTAGCGATACGTTCGGCATCAGCTCCACCTTGGTTTTGACCTTGGATTGACCGTTGTTCACGTAACAGTCGTTCAACATCTCGGATGTAGGCGCGGATACGGTTTTTCTCATTTTGCAAACGATCGGAGCGATCTTCGGTCATGAGCAATTCGAGCAGTTTTTGCAATGCAACTTGTGATTCCGTTTGGGTGTCGACGGCACGTTTGAGTTGTTCTTGATTCAGCAGTCGGACAATAGTCTGCAGTTGGGTTGCGGTAAGATTGTCGCGTGATTGTTTGTAAGCTTGTCGCAGTAAGGCAGCTCGTTTTGGATTATTAGCTGCTTCGAATTCAGCCATCCGCAAGATTAGTTCTTCAATTCGTTTGTATCGTTCGGCAATTTGGCTTTGTGATAAAGCAAGTTGGGCGGCGGAAGTGGGTGCGGCGTTTTTCGCTGCGGGCAATGCGTCGGCTTCCGTAGCACCTTGGGCTTTTACTTGAGGCGCAAGGCGAATTAGGTTGGAATCGAATAACAGTAAGGCAAGAATCAGTAGCAAGGTGAGAGGGTGAAAAAGCGATTTGTTTGTTTCGGTTGAAGACATGGATATCATGGAATGTTGATCCCTACCTAATTCGTTGTTCAATTTGTTTGTGAATTGCTTTTGTGCCCACTGTTTTTATGAAATTTCAGTGGTTCCTGTCTATTGCAATGCGAAGAATTCGACGTCGTCGGAATCTATTTATGTTCGAATGATTCGAGCGATACACACACCTATTTCGCGACTTGAAAACATTTGAATGTTACACGTTTATTTTAGCAGATCAAGAACCTGTTTTTTGCGTTCTTGTTGAGTCTTTTCATTGATTTGTTCTTGATCGTCAATTAAACCCCTAATCAGATCAATAAGCTCGTTATAAGTCTCTAACTCTAGCATATTGTCTAAGACAACGGACATTTTTAACAGGACGACGTCTGCTCTGTCGAGTGCGGAAGCTGCTTGGTCAATTTGGCTCGTTTTTCCACCAATTATGGTTTCAAGTTCGGTTAATTCGATGTCTAACGCAGGAAATTCAACTTCACAGATCAATCGTAATGGAGCAGATATTTTTTGGAGCAACCGATTTTTATGGTCTTCCGTGTCAACTCGATTATTCATTAATTGCAGGCGAATATCATCGAAAGAGATGGCGATACCGAGTGATTCTTGATTGGATTTTTGACTTTGAACAATCGCTCGTTGAGTTCTCAGAAGCCGCAGACTTTGTTCCCGTAATTTTTTCTCCTCTGGGGACAGTTGATTACCATCATTGTCTTCGGGTTCTGCTTCACTAGTTGAATCTGTCGTATTGTTCTCAAGTTGAGTAGCACTTTCAAGTACGAGTTGCAGTGAATCCCGCATACCTTGCACTTCGGCAATAATCAATTCGTAGCGTTGTCGCAGCGACAATTCTCGGCGTTCAAGTCCGGCTAGTAATTCCGTAGGGGTAACAACGTCCAACGTAAATTGACTGCTGCTGCCGATGTTCGGATCGCCTTGCAAATCGTAATTGTCATTCGCTCGGACACTCAGATTTATTTTCTCGCCTGGTTTTAGTTCAGCTCTAAGGTCCGCAGCTCGTTGTTCTCGGAAATCCAGTGGTGATTGAACCTGATCGCCCTCTACCAAGGTGATGGAAAACTTAAGCGGATCGCCTTCATCGAGTTGAACGTCAAACCAACTTGACTGGACGCCATAATCATCTGAAACGGTTCCCGTCACGGGGATAATGACGTCAGGAGTAACCGCCGTGCCAATTCCCATAAGCCCAATTTCGACGCTAGGTGCTTTGTCGGCAAACGCCGCTATGCCAACGATAAATGGTTCGTTGGAAATAATCCCATCAATATCGAGCAAGGAGACATTCAGCACTAAGTCTTGATTAAGGTGTTCGACGGGGAAACGAAAAGCACTGCGGTCCCCGGCGAGTTGAACTATGAGTTGTTGCCCAGATGCAGTCAAACAGCGGATTGCCGTGTTAGTCTCGAGGATGTTTTGAGATTCATCGCAGGCACAGAGTTGTTGGTTTTCGAGTGTGAATTGCATTTTGGTTCCAGCGGCATTTGTGAGGTTACCCAATTGGGATTCGCTCCAGAGTTGTGGTGCATCCGTGGGGGTTGCGGACTGCGACAAAATGCTGACTGGGATTTGTTTTGAATTCCGGGCATCTTCGATGTCTGTATAAGTCACTAGATATTGCGCCACCGTGGGGTCCACAATATGCAATTGCTGCACCGATTTATTTGTCATCAGATTAAGCTGTACCGAAGTACCCAGCGGTAGGGAAGTCCGGCCTGGAATCCAGTCTTGATCTTCGACAGCTAATAGTTCTGTATAGGCAGGGTATTCATAGTCGAGTGTGACTTGACTTATTTCAGGGCTTTCGACGACATCAATATAAAACGGTCCGATGCGATGGTCATGGCCGACAATTTCGAATTCGAGGCTTTCTGAGATTCCATTGATTGGATTGTCTGCGAGTACGAAATATTGATCTTGTTCAGGTGCTCCACCCTCCTTGATCAAGCGTCGTTGTCCGCTGAGACCATCGGCGGTCTCGTAATGAAATGAGCAGCGTTCGGGAATCTGTTTGTTACCGTCGGCTTGAATCAGGATTCGCAGTGCCGCTCCCCGAGCAACTTTGACATGTCCTTGGATGAAATTTAATTGTTCTGGCGTTTGGAAATCGTAACCAGTAAAGTTGTCTCGAATGACAGAGACGCCGGCGATTTGAATATGGGCAGCTCGTTCCCATTTTTCACCATCCAGTAAATATAACCGTCGCATTGCGAGATTCGCCATCGATTCATTTGTCACGGCAAATAGGGTTACCGAGGCAACTAGAGCGATGGCTAACGCGACGCGTTTTAACAGCAGGCGTTTGTTGAAGACTTGATTGACATCGACGCCACGGAGCGATAGCAATGCCGATTCGACAGTTTCCGATAACATTTGCCTACTATAGGTAACGTCGTTAACCACATCCGTTTCATTGTTGTCATTCGTGGGGGTGGCTGTACCCGCGGAATTCTTTTTGAGTGTCACGGAGGTGACAAGACTGTCATTGAAATTAGAGAATTGACGTTCGAGTAGTATTGCCATGCTGCGATCGGAAAATGCTACGAATGCCCGTTGAAAAACCCAGCGGTACAGAATATAGCCGAAGGCGGCAGTGACGATGATCAGTAAAATGGCGCGAGCCACGGAACTCAATTCATTGGCACCAACTAAAATTGGCAGGTAATCCATAGCCAAGCCGACCCAGAACATAGAGGCAACCCAGATCACTCCGAGGCTAATGCCTTCAGCCCAGACATACATTTTAATTCGTGCGCGCAGAGTTTGCAGCAACTGTTGTATCTTTGGGTCGAGTTGTGATGTGAGGTTATTCATTTAATTTATGATGAACGTGGTGTGGAAGTATTTGTTGGATTGGGTGCATGTCAGGCTAGTTTACATAATCTGCGGATAATCCATTCGAAGCAAAGGACGCCACTGATCAAAGCGATTAACCACCCCATCAATCGCTGTTCGAAATCGCGATCGGGTGTTCCTGGCAATTCAGTTTCTTGATCATGGGCAGAAATGATTTGTGTTAGTGATTGATTTGCGCTAGTGTTCATTGAGTCTTCAACGCCGATAAAGTAATGGCCCGATGTTTGCTGGGCGATATGAGTTAGCAGGGCATCGTCACGTCGAGGATTTTCAATCTCCAGTTGAGGCACTCGGACTCGTACTTCACGCGTCAAGAGGTCAGAACTACCTGGCAGTGCCAATTCTATGCGGTAATCGCCTTGTTGAGTTGCAATAAACTCGCTGACATACATGCCAGGTTGTGTTGCGTCAGCGAGTCTTTCTAGTTCAATTGTATCGCGAGTTCCATCTGGATTGACTAGGGTTGCAGTCACCGATTCGACAGTTAGGGGATCTCGTTGAGCATCGGTAAGTTTGGCTCGTAAACTAATGTGTTCCCCGAGGAAGCAGCGGTCTTTGTCGGTAAGTAAGACTCCGCGGTTGGAGTCTCGCAGCAATCGTCCCTGCGCGGCCCAGCGGATTAGCTTGGTATAGTATTTTTCAAAAAAGTCTTCTTCGATGCTCCGGAGTCGCCACATCTCACCGCTTGCTTGATAGAAAACTCGCCCTGCGCCATAGAAATGCCCAGCCATATAGATTGGAAGTTCTTGGTCGATCGCTGTTTCGGGGTCAGAAAAACGTGCATAAACTTTCGCGCCCGGTTTAGGGTCTTTGGCTTTGTAGTAGCCAAAGACTCCATCGAAGGATGCCCATGCTTGTTCGCTACCTATTTGATCATTATCGAGCCACAGGAATTCAGCCGCGAGGCCTTCATTGGAGAATTGCAGGGGCCATGCGGTATCACCGCCGAATCGGCCTAAACTCAGTGTAACACCGCCTTGGTTGTAAAAGACGACAGGATATAGGTTCTTAATTAAGTCTATACCAGATCGTCGACCGCGCCGCATCCGTGACCATTCGGGAGTGAACACGGGTCCCGCCACGACGATTAATCCACCGGCATTTTCGGAAACCCATTTTTCAAGAAGTTGTAGTTGTGAATCATCAAGCTGTTGCCAGTCGGGATCGAAGGCAACGACGCAATCATATTGAAAAAGCTCATCGTCAAGTTGGGGAAAATCAAACAGGATGTCATCAGCTTCTTGGCTGATACCAACTTCTCCTGTTTGTAGAAATACGTCGACTTGAATTTCACGATCTCGGTATAATAGATTCCTCAGGAAGCGATACTCACGTGTTGGTCCGCCAGCGATCAGGAGCACTCGGTTTCGGCGAGTGACGATTTCAACGGTCCCAGACTTTTGGTTATCGCGAGGATTGTTGTCATCTTTCGGAGGTTGAATTCGAATGATGTAGTCCCGTTTTCCTTCGAGGTTGTCATCGGGATTAAGCTCAAATTCTACAGGTCGAGTTTGACCGTCACTACCAAGATCCCACTGGGTCTGTTCTTCGACGGTGTTTTTTGACTCATCGTCAACGGCGGTCCCTGTCGGTCGACTAATCAGCTCAACGGTTACCGACGTGTTTTCATATCCAAACGCTTGGATATAACCGGTAATTTTGAAGTTGTCACCCGGATAGACTCGCTGCGGCGCTTCCATGTCAACGATACGCACATTTTTGGCTTGTTTGTCACTGCCAATACCGATTGGATAGAGCGGGATTTCGAATCCACGAGCGACTCTAGCAGCAGCTTCGAGTGATTCTCCGGAATTGTTACGGCCATCAGTATAAACGACGATACCAGCGATTGGCCCGCCGCGTTCTTTGGTAACGAGATATTCAATCGCATCGCCTAGTCTGGTTTTCGTGCCTCGCGGTGAAAGAGCGGATTCCCAATCAACATCGGGCAAGTCGAAGTTAGTGTTAGCCACATCGGAATTGTTAGAAACTTGGGTCAGATCGGGCGAAGTGATTCCTAGCGAGTCGGTGAAGGACAGTTCTGGATGCCTTAGATTTCCAACGCCTATCACAACGACTGCTGCAATAGCGAGTACTACACCGCTCAATAGTGACCACGCACCGGTTTCGTTTCGTTGATTGTGCCGAGCACGGAATAAATAATACAGCAGCGACAGAATTGCTGCCGCTAGCAGTGCTAATCCGATTTGAACGAGTTTACGTACGTTCGCAACAACTTGGGCATTAAGCCCATTTGCTTGGCCAGTTGATTTTCGGGCAACACGCGGGAAGGCCGCGATTTCTGTAGGTCGCACATCTTCTGAGAAGCGATATACGAGCACGTCATGCTTTTCTCTCAAGCCCTGAATGGTTTCTCCTTCGGCTAGTTCCTTGACAACGTGCGCAATTCGGTTGACTTGTGTTTGATCGCTGTCATCCCGTAGTCCCATGCTTTGACTTGTATCCACAAGTACATGTACTCGGGAATTTTTGACGATCGTTTCTTCGGTAAGTCGTTCCAGATTCAAGTAAAAGAAAAGGATGCCGACAAACGCAGCGACTCGCAATAGGATCAGGGTATAGGCTGTTGATTTGCGTAATTCGATCGCATCGCGGCGATACATCCATACAACGTAGGTGGCCAACAATGCACAAATAAAGACCAGCAGTAGCCAATGCCAAGCTTCGGTAAGTGCATGTACACGGGCGAACTGAAGTCGAGTTTGTTGCATTTGAGCAAACATGTTCGTTATGTCTAGGTTGTTGAGGAGGGAGTTAGGTAGAGTATTTATGACTTGCTCCCAACCACGGGGTGGTAACTAATGAGGTAAGCGAGGAATTGTTCACCAAGTAAGCCGGCTAGCAACAGCAACATGATCCAAAAACTTGCAGTTCCGCCGGCCTGCTGAATCGCACTACCGAGGAAGTCATCTAAATCATTGAGTTCGATACTGATGGGGTTCAGATCTGCGATTAGAGTTTGCCGATTGATGATTGTTGTATCACCTTCGTGGGATTCGACATTTAACGCGAATCGTTGTGCTTCGAAGCTACCATCGGTTCGTTGGTAGATAACGTCGTAGATCCCACTGGTAGCGGTTTTGTCACGCTGTGACGACTGGTCGGGCTGGCCAAAATCAGCAGTCATCACTGGGGATTGCGGATCGAGTTGAGTGGCCTGCACTTGCTCAATTGGCCGCGTTGTTGCATCGTCGGACGGAGAAAGGAAGACAACGTCTTTACGGAATTGAGAGATGTCCAGCGGTATGCGAAGCGGCGAACCGACTTGACGCTGATCAAGCAGACGTTGGTTGGAAGTTATGTGCGCGTGGAGTTTAAGCGTGACAACGACGAAACTTGGGTCTTGACTCCAGTTATTCCAATCAGCGCTCAGTGTACTAAGGAAACTGACGACGCGTCCCTGCCCAAAGGTTTGTTCGACGGCAAATGGTTGTTGGTTATGTAAGCGGCAAATGACACGAGCGGTTGAGTCAGCGGCAGGTACCCATTGCGGATCTGCTTGGATATATTGGTCAATCTTAACTCGCCGAATCAGAGGGTTGCGTTCGTTTAGAAAGAAATCAAAGACGGGGTGGTCTTGGATGTCGAGATGCGGTGTGGTTTCGTCGAGTGGCGGCACAAGCAAGGCGGGACCGGCCAATCGTACGGGTAATAACCCCTGCCCCTCTTTATAAAGTTGATCGTTATAAAATTGAATGTCCATCTGATCGCCCGCAAAAATTGCCAAACCACCACCGGTTTTCACGTATTGCTCGAGGTTTGCTATTGCGCTGGCATCGAGTCGGGCCACATCCATCATGTAAATGGCACTATATCTCTGAAGAGCATCGGGTGTCGTGTCACGCAAGAATTCAACAGGTTGCACATCAGGAATGATCCCCGTATTGGTCAATTGACTGGGGCGAAATACGCTAGTTAGAAAATATTCATTTCGTTTTTCTGGCGAGCCATCAATCAGTAGTACCTGGTCGCCGTCCGCAAAGTCGAGCACTGCCCAACGGCGATTATCTGCTAATAATGAATCCTCGGGAAGTTGAGCATCGACGACGTGTTGCCCACCTTCGGGGAAAAATACTTGGATGCGTTTGGTGACTGTTTCGCCCGGTTCAATGGCGTCAATGACGAGCATCGGCAATTCGTCGATTTGACCAACTAACGACGCTGGTTCATTGGAATCGAGTTGACTGCGCGCATGGAATATCGAGCGCATTTGGACTTGCACTTTTGTTGCTATTTGCTTGCCGTAGTTGTGGACTTGTAAATGCATAAACAACGGGACACCCGCGACCCGCGTGTCATCAGCCGGAGACAGTCCAGTAATGGCTAGATTATTCTCCGCCGCTTTGACACAGTCGACGAAATGGATTTCTTCAGATTCTCCTGATATTAAAGATAATGCCTCTTGGATTTGGGGGGTATCTTCCCATTCGTTTTTACGGAAGTCCGAGACAACGTAGACGTTGCGATGTTGATCTGAATTCAGTGGCAGCAAGTGGTGCAACATCTCTAATGCGGCGACCGGACTGGTGGCAAGTTGTGTGACTTGAATTTCTTCCTGTCGGTTGGAAAGTTGGTTCGAAAAATTAGTGTCGACGTAGGCACCCGAGAAATCGGCAAGTTGCTGTGCTAATTGTTCGGCGGTGTCTCCAGTCGGGGCTACAGCGTTACTGTTAGCGCGGGAATATCGTATTAGCGTGAAGCGTTGGTTGTTGAGTTGACTGGCACGCAGACCGATGCGGCCAATGATTTTTGATGCCGTGTCGAAGGCCGATTGACCACTGGCTGTTTCTGACATGGAATAGCTATCGTCGAGCAATATGAAATGATGTGTTTCACGACCGCCGAATCGATTAAGCCAACTACTCGCTGGGTCCCATTGTGCTAGCATCGCAACAATAATCGCTACGATAAACATCCGTAGGAGGAGTAATAGTAATTGCTTTAGCCAAACCCAACGGCGATGCTTTTTATAACTTGCCAATAAAAAATCCATGGCAGCCCACTCGACGCGACGATGGCGCATCATGTTGATCAAGTGGATCAACAGTGGGGCTAGAGCAATCAAGAAGCCCCATGTAAGTGCTTGGAAGGTAAAGTTCATTGAGTGAATAGCGTTGGATGTAAGGAAGGTGTATTTGTTGGAATGAGAGGGTTAGCCCCGTCGATGGCCGAGGCGGCGACTGAGGTATTTTGCAAGGACGGCGTCAAGTGGATCACTGGTGCGGATGAGTGCATAATCAACTGCATTGCTTGCACACTGGCGGCGAACGTCGGTTAAGAATTCGTTTATCGCTGCGAGGTATCCCTCGCGGAGGGCGCGGGGGTTGCAGTTGAGAAAATCGTCTGATTCAAGACCATCAAATCGCATGGCGCCGTTGAATTCAAAGTCTAATTCGTCGTCGTCAAGTACATGGAAAACGAGGATGTCATGGCCTCGTTGGCGGAGAAGTTTTAGCCCTTTTATCGTGCCTTCGATGTCGCCGAGAAGATCAGAAACTAGCATAATCATGCCGCGGCGAGGTACCGTTTCAGCGATTTCTCGCATCACCGCATACATGTCCGTTTTGTCCGAGGGCGATTGTGTGTCAAGGCTATCAATGACGCTGTGAATGTGATTGCGTTTGCTGCGAATAGGTACTCGCATGCGTATCTTTTCGTCGAAAGTAATACATCCCACCGCATCCTGTTGTTGTAGCACAAGGTAGGAAAGACTCGCTGCGATGGTGGCAGCGTATTCGAATTTGTTTAATGGTCCGTTGCCATACTGCATGCTATGCGAAACATCTACGACCATGGTACAGCGGAGATTAGTGTCTTCTTCGAATTGCTTGACCACCAGACGGTCTTGACGGGCCCATACTTTCCAATCGACATGGCGCAGATCGTCCCCGGGCACATATTCGCGGTGCTGTAGAAACTCCACTGATTGACCAAAATACGGGCTACGATGCATGCCGGAGAGAAACCCCTCGACAATGTGTCGTGCGCGAAGATCTAATCGTGCAATCCGTCGGATTGCTTCAGGATGCAAAAATCTTTTGGAATCGGGCATCGTTCGTTAGTTCATCTTCTTTGCTGGGGGTTACGTCGATTAACTGTTCAATGATGTCATCAGAGGTCATACCGTCACTCTCGGCGGCGAAATTAACTGTGATACGGTGTCGTAATACGGGTTTAGCCAGTGCTTGAATATCTTCGGTTGCAACGTGTGTACGGCCATGCAGCAAGGCACGTGCTTTTCCACCAATAATCAAAAACTGCACGGCTCGAGGCCCGGCGCCCCAAGCAACGTTTTCGGTGATGAAATCGGGAATACCTTCGCGACCGATACGAGTTTGGCGAACGAGTGACAAAGCGTAGCGAATAACGTGTTCACTGACCGGAACCTGTCGCACCGTTTGTTGTAGCGAAATGATTTCTTCGGCTGAAAGAATCGAATCAACCGTATCGGCCTGGCCTGCTGTGGTTTGCCGAGCAACTTCAAATTCCTCATCGAAATTAGGATAGTCCACAAAAATCTTGAACATGAAGCGGTCTTGTTGGGCTTCTGGTAGCGGATAAGTTCCTTCTTGTTCAATCGGGTTTTGCGTTGCTAGAACAAAGAACGGTTGCGTTAGTTTGTGTCGGACACCGCCAACGGTGACTTGACGCTCTTGCATCGCTTCAAGTAGTGCTGCTTGGGTTTTGGGCGGAGTACGATTGATTTCGTCGGCCAAAATCATGCTGCTGAAAATGGGGCCTTCCAGAAATCGCCGTTCCCGGGATCCAGTCGATTTGTTTTCTTCTAGTACTTCCGTGCCAGTAATGTCCGCAGGCATTAGGTCAGGCGTAAACTGAATTCGGCTAAAGGAAAGGCTAAGCGTGTCTGCCAGTGTGCTAATCAATAGTGTTTTAGCTAGACCAGGGACACCTTCCAGCAGACAATGGCCTTGGCTGAACATCGATATCAATAATTCTTCAATGACAGCTTGCTGTCCAATAATAACTCGGCTGAGTTGAGTTGTAATCTTTTCTCGAGCGTCCGCAAGTTGTTTAACGGAGTCTGAGTCAACGCCGATCGATTGTTCCCGGAGGTTTGCCATGATGTCGTTCATCCTTTGCGAGGCACTAAATGGAAGTGGAAAATAACATTGAAGTTGGTGAATGAATCTATACAGGATACCTTGTTCACACCCTGTTTGACTAGCATTGAGCCAATAAAAATTGCAGTGATGATGTCGATTAGGAGTGGAATGGCAAATGCATTCAAAGAAGCCGCGATTCCTAAGGCTTGGGCGCCGGTTTGGGCGCCGGTTTGGGCGCCGGTTTGGGGACTGGTTTGGGCGCACCAGGACGGATTGGAATCGGGATGATTTTAATAGGTCGAACTATTTTGCCACCAGGCGGCCCCTTTTGCGGCAACGGCTTTAAGGCTTTTTCCTTTTCGGCAGCCTTCTTGAGTTCGATCGCACGGCTCGCGTTTCCAAAGGCGTCAAAGAAACCCCGAGTAAACTGATTGAAGGAACTATCACTAGCTGGTACTGAGTTGGCAAGCATCCGTACAGGCGCGGCAGGATAGGTTGGGTCTGCGGAAAGCTCGAACTCGTAAATGTGATTCTTGTCAGCAACAACGGTGACCTTGTTTTCGGCAGGATCTGCAATGACGTTGAAGATCCGGATGTATCCGGGGATTTCGCGAGGCGGCATCAGCAATCGCCCGTCCCGTTTGTCGATACAGAAAATTTCGCTGCGAATCGATCCTTGGGTTCGATTTTGAGTACTCGTTGGATTGAGTTGACGGATGAACGCGAGTACGGGTGAGTTGGGGGATTGTGCCATTGGCAGTCCCCAAGACTCAACGGACGCGGGAGTTTGCCACAAGAAATCGCCGGTCTGTTTATCGAGACAGTAGATATTGCCATTGATCAGTTTTGTTTGTAATCCGACCGAGGGTAAACTGATCCCGCGGGAACTCTGACTGCGATTGGGGATCACGAGGAATCGATCTTGGTACTCAATGACATAGAGGTTGGATATTTGTGGTTCGGCTTTCAGCGTTTTTTGTATGACTACTTCTCCAGACAGCAGATCCCGAATTTCAAATTTACCGTTTGGCTGCATGACAGCTAATTTGTTATCCAATAGTTGTCCGCGAATTCCGGTGGGGTAACTGATTTGCCAAAGTGATTCACCGGTGGAGACGTCTTCGAGTCGCAGTGTGATGTCACTGCCTTTAATAACATACCCCAGAGCTTTGAAGCCGTTGACTTTCCAACGTTCACTTGATGCCACCACCGTGCTTGCTGTGTCGTTTTCGTCCGGCTCTTGACCAGCGTTAGTGGTGATGATGTTTCCGTCGATTAAGCTAAGAGACAGTGGTTTATGTTGTGGGTTGTTTGAACGAGGTGGGATGATGACGACTTTGTCGCCGTCGGTATAAATTTCGCTTCCAATCGGAACGCCGTTACGTACCCAGATGGTGTCACCGGTAAGTGGGTCGACACAGTATAGGTCTTCTTGGTTCTGAAAGACGATTCCCAGTAGGCTGATCGAGCCGCTCATGCCTAGTCGCCGACCGGCACTGTCGATAGCATTGTAGCGTCGAGTACCCCACGGCGTGGTTGAGACTCTGGATCTCACCGGTATCGGTGATGCTGGGTTGGCATTAGGTCCGAGGATGGACCGCCGCCAGAGGATCGCTTCACTGGGGTCACTTTTGGCGCTGAGCAAGTCAATGGCAAGCATCTCGCGTCCGACAAAAGTAAACATGTAGTGTCCCATGACTTTGGCATAAGCCACTTGATACTGTGTGCCAAATATCTGCCGCCCGCGGTGTAGCGAAACTTGTTGGGTGATATTACCGTTGGGGTCGCGTAGCGTGATCGCGTTTTTTTGTTGGTCATATCCAACTTGAGTTCCTTGATTCCAAGGTCCCGTAACTTCCAAAAGTTGGATGTTATAGATTCGCTGGTAACTTGGGAACTGTCCCTTGGTGTCGGTTGTTTTTGAAACAGTCGTGAATCCCTGAGGCCATTGTCCAGCGTCATCGCGAAAAGCCTTAAACTCATCACGTTGCAACTCGGTATTTCGCAATTCGATACCCGTCATGTCCTCAAACACAGGTTCATTAGGCCAGCGTTTGGCGATGGTGTGGAAATGTTGAGCAGCCAAGGCGTGTTGATTATTCAACGATAGTAGTTTAGCGAGGTAAACCATGGTGGTCCGCTGTAGCACTTCGTCCGCGGTATGCCGCTGCAGGTGGATTAATAGCATTTCGGCTTCGAGCATTTCGCGAGCATAGCCCGCCTGTGTTTCAATTAACGCTATTGCCAATTCTAAACGGGCTTCTTGAGCGAGTGGGTGGGTGCCGAAATATCGGGAGAAATCGCGCAGTTGATTGACGTTGGCCGTAGTAACGGCGGATTTTAAAAATTCCGAAATGCGATTTTCGATTTGCTGGCGTTGCTGCTCAGTGGCAGAATTAAGCAGTGTATGCAATTGCCCTTGAACCAAACGGTCAATACGGACGTGGACGCCGTCGCTTGAAAGTCGCAGAGCTGCTGTTGCATGTGCCGCGATATCTGCCTGTTTACTCGAATGTTCAATGAGTTCTAAATAGGTCTCAAAGGACGCGGTGATCTGGCCAGTCTTACGTTGGCCTTCCGCTTTAGTCTGTAGGTATTCTTCGAATTGTCCCATCGTCAACGTAAGTTGCTGTAGTTCACGACCCAATGCTTCGTAACTAGCGTAATCAGCCCGCAGTAACGAGATCATTGTGCGTATCATCAGTTGTTCAATTCCCAAATCGTTGGGAGCAAGTGCTGCGGTGCTACGCAGCACAACCAACGCTTCGTCATAGAGTTCCTCTTGAACCAATAACTCACATTTGCGTGACAAGGCCCACACATCGTCCTTGTCTGCCGCTAATCGCGTGGCGACTTCTGTCTTGAGTGGCTCAAGTTGGTAATAAACTGTTAGAGAATCGGGGGTTTGCGAGATGATTTGGTCTTCGTAACAAATCAAGTTCCCGAGTGACTTTTGGAGTTTCGTTTTATCGACGACATTTCCAGTTTGGATGTCGATTTCCAATAATTCTTTGGCGTGTGTGGGAACAAAATATGTTTGATTGGCTAAAAATCCACGCCCATTGACGATTCCTGGACTGATGTCGATCGCCTTTTCCCAGGCGTCTTCACCGGTGGCCATGTCGATTGCAGATACCTTTTGTTCCCCGACTATGATGATCATCCCCTGTTTGATGCACGCTATGTATAGGTCTTTGTTACGTGTGAGAGGTTTCCATTGCGGTTTGCCTGTTAATAAGTCCAAGCAGATTAGCTTGCTGCTTTCAACCGGAGTGGCAATAACAGATCCATCAGTGATGGTTAATGTGGCATCAATCCATTGTTGCGAGCGTTTGGTCGCATTTCCGAATTGAGTTCGACTAAAAGGGTAGCCTCGAACCATGTTCAAGTTTTCGTAGGTATATCCCCATAGTAACGTTCTCGCGGAAATATCTACAGCGACGATCGCTCCGGCTGAAGTTGGACAGACTAACACTCCATCGGCAAACGACGGAGTTGCTCCGGCGAGTCGGCGACTTTTGTCGAGTGAGATGACACGTGAATCGACGTGTGCTAGTTGCTGTTGCCATTTCAATGAACCACTTGCGGCGTCAAGCACGCAGAGTCGGATTTCGCCGTCTAGTTCGGCAATGGCATAGAGTTCACCATATAAAGGAAGCGGTGGTCCCAGAAAAAATGCGCCAGCTAGTGCTGGTTCGTCTTCGCCAGATGTGCCCCCAACGATCCATGCGAGTGAGCCTTCCGTTTTTAGGTCTAGAGCGGCAAGTTGATTACTCGATTCTGCGCCAGATTGCTTTCCAGTTGCTGGGTTGACCATGAAGCTGGTGCGCGAGGTTTGTTTGATGACTGGTAAATCCCAAAGCAGGAACACTCGTTCCGAGTCACTTGATACCTGACCATAGGCATTGTCTTGCATTAGCCGTTGCCGTAATTCGAGTTGTCGAGTCGTGGACGCACCTTCAGGGTTTTGTGTCGAAGCTTTTAATAAAGATTCCTGATTGTCGGTTTCAAACCAAGGGAATTCCCAAAGCCTTTTGCCGGTGGTGAAGTCGATGGCAATAAGTTGACGCGGAGTGCGAGTTAGCACGGTGTTTTGGACGACAAGTGGCTGCACTGTCGAAATGGCATGTTGGTTTTGTAATATTTCGCCTTGAATCATGGATTGTAAATGAATTTCATCGCTACGGTCTCGACCTGTTGGAATGGTCCACCGTAAAGACGGCATCGGATTACCGCCGTGGCTATTCGCATTTCGTGAAGGAGAGCCACGAAACAGTACCCACTGAATGTTGTCGCTCAACGATATTATCTCGCCTTGCCCCGCTAATGTATTGAGCCACTGTAGTGGATCGTCGTTGGCTGAGAATATATCGTATTGTTTGCCACCTACCTTAAAACGACTGTTAGGAATGTTTTTCTTTAAAGCGCGCAGCGTTTCTGTCGCTTTACTGGGGATCTGAGCATATAGCCAGCATGTGGCAAGAATGAGTGATAGTTCGGGATCATACTTGCTGCGCGCTGCTGGCGAGTCGTACACCCGCTTGAAATTCAATGCGGCCGCTAATGGTCGTCCGTGGTCACGGTCACGGTGGCCAAGTAGGATAGCCGCTTCATAACCGGCGGAGGTGTGGAAATATTTACGCGTGATGGTCGTCAGATCAGAAAAATCACCCGTAGCCAGTGCGTTATCTAACATCCGAGTCGCGTCTGATCCGTATTGTAATTCGTATAGTTGCAAGGCTATCGGTGGTAAACTTCCAAGTAAACGCTGAGCTTCACCCTTGAGGCTAACGTAGCTGCCAGGGGCCTCGGGTGTTTCGACGAAGTAATCTTGGTTCTTTTCTACTTGTTGATTATCGCCCTCGGGGTCATTGGCGGCTTCCGGTTCAATTTCTTCGGTTAGAATGGTTCCTAAATGTGAGACAGCATCGCTATATTGCTTATCTGCGATCGCGCGGCGCGCACGCGACAAATGTTGCTTTAAAATACGAGGCGCTGGTAAGAAAATGTTGGGAGTGGTTGCTTCCTGAGCCATTAATATTTGCAACGCATGGGAGCCGAAGCAAAGGCTCAGCAAAACACAGAGATGGGTAATGCCAGCGACCCAAAAGTGTGATTTAGTGCGACGAGTGATGTTCATCATGTAATCCTCTTTATAGAGCGACATATTCGATTTGGTCCATTCGAACCGATTTGCAATCGTTTTTGGGGAGCGAACTCCCTTTTTTGAACTTTTTATCCAAAAAAGTTTTTGGCCCCTCTGTATCTCAATTTTAGCGTATGTGCAATTGTACCTACTTTCACGATAAATGTCTTTGTTGTAGCTAGCGTTAGCCCCCAAAATGGAGAGGGGATACTGCTGAACGATTCCCTGCACCACAATGAAAAGACTCTATGGAAAGATTGTAAAGTGTGTGTTAATAAAGGGTTATGATTAAAAGTATGATGTTTTTGCCGTGGAGTATAAGGCTTTATTGGCAGCTGAAAAGTTAGTAAGACAAGCAGGGACTTAAGCTCTTATTACAAAGAAATAACGAGGTTCAAACAGTTGCAGCGTGGTGATGGCCTCTAGAAACATAACGTGGGGTCACCGTTTATTTGCCATGAAAAGCCCTGTTTTTAAATGTTTTTCCGTGGAGGCTCTTGCAATTTTAGGCTCCAAGAGGCTTTAATTACTCGCATAAGGTCGCCGTCGGTTTAATGATAGTCAAATGACGAACGAACGTACGACCTAAAACTCATACCCCTTCATGGAGGACATTTTAATGGCTAAGGCTCCCACAAAAACCACTGTACTGAACAGCATTGCTGATAAGTCCGGTTTAAACAAAAAAGACGTAGCTGCCGTGTTAGACGCATTAGCTGCTAGCATTGGTGAAACAATCAGTGACGGTGTAACACCGTTTACCATTCCTGGTCTTTGCAAAGTTGTACCTCAAATCAAGCCAGCTACAGATGCTCGCAGTAATGTACCTAATCCGTTTCGCCCAGGTGAATTTATGGATGTCGCTGCAAAACCAGAACGTAAAGTGGTAAAAGTTCGACCTCTGAAAGGTCTTAAGGACATGGTAGCTGGTCCTGCAGCTCCTGCAGCTCCTGCAGCTCCTGAAGCTCCTGCAGCTCCTGAAGCTCCTGCAGCTCCTGAAGCTCCTTCTGATCCACCAGCATCTGACACACCTTCTTGGGGTTAGTTTCCAACAGGAACTGTACCTTAAAGGTTAGTTTTGAAGGGTAACCTTCCTCAGGTGGCGCTTTTATATTATTAAAAGCGTCACCTTTTTTATGCGCTTGATATGAATCACCAACACTCGCTGCGGTGTACCAACGCAACAGCACATAATCGAAAAGAGTAATTTCATGCAAACCATAACTGTTATTGGTCTCGGAACTATGGGTCATGGTATTGCCCAGACGTTTGCTGTGGCAGGATTTGACGTTAGGCTGTTTGATGAAAACGAGACTGTGCGAGATTCGGTAATTGCTCGAGTTCAGCAAAATCTAGAGGTCATGCTCCAAAACGGCCTATTAGAGTCAATCGAACTTAATGATGTGACTTCGCGAATGATAGTTTGCCAAGGTGAGCAAGAAGCGTGTGAGCAGAGTGATTTTATTATTGAAGCGATTGCCGAAGACTTGGATATCAAACGAGCGTTCTTTAGTCGTTGTGAGCAGGTAGTCGGGGAGTCGTCAATATTGGCGAGCAATACTTCTAGTTTTCCTAATTCAAGGATTGCCGCCGGACTGAACTACCCCGAAAGATGTATCAACACACACTGGTTCAACCCAGCACATGTGATACCCGTCGTTGAGATTATCCCTGGGGAGCACACTTCAGAGGACGTCGTCGCTAAGGTAATGGAGTTGTTTCACTCAATTGGTAAGCAGCCTATTCGTCTACATAAGGAAGTCCCAGGCTTTGTGTTGAATCGAATACAAGTTGCGATGTTTCGAGAGATGTTAGATTTAGTCGACCAAGGGGTTGTCTCAGCGAGCGACCTTGATCAAGCAGTTCGAGGGAGTTTGGCGATTCGCTGGGCTGCTGAGGGGCCAATGCGAGTGGGCGATTTTGGCGGCTGGGACGTTTTGGGCAAGGTGTACGAGATTTTAGTTCCAAGTTTGCGTAGTGACACTCAGGTGCACGATATTCTGGCTGGCATGATTTCACGCGGCGAGTATGGTATTAAGAGTGGACAAGGGTTTTATGAATACCCGCAGCAAGAGTTGCTTGATATTATTTCCAATAAAGACAAACGCTTTATGACTTGGGCGAAACTGCTGTCAGATTCGACAACAAACGACGAATGAACGCAAAAGATTACAAAATAGTAGATAGCTGCGCTGTTGAAAATGGATACTGCTGAAAATATGGCCCATGCTATCTTAATAACGCTCGTGATCGTGTTACCGCTGTTCGTAGCATCGCTGTTCCGTAAGTGGTGGCAGCGACCGTCAAAGCTCCGCAGTTTAATGTCGCGATTAGCGTTGTCCGCCATCACGTTTCTGATGATGTTTGCGGCAATGGAATACTACTTTTATCATCATGTCCACATGTCGGACGGTTTCGGGTTCACTCTTTCCGCTCAAAACTGGCGCCGTCGCTTTGGCAGCGTGCCGAAAAATAGTCATGGTATGCGAGACGTGGAGCATAGAAAAAGGTCAGTGGGCGGTGAAGTTCGCATTCATAATCAAGTGTTCAAACTTGCCGTGGCAAAAGAGAACAAGCTGTATGTCATCGGTGATTCTTTTACGGCGGGGCATGGCATAAATAATCATCGTGACCGTTATGCCAACATTATTGCAACTGAGTTAGGATCCGATTGGGAAATGATATTGATCGCCAAAGGGGGGTGGGCAACGCGGCGACAGTTGAGCGAGTTTGCTGAGGTGCAGGCAACAATAAATGATCCTTTACCAACATCCAGCGACATCGTGATCTGGCAGTACTATTTGAATGACATTGAGGATGCTGGCATCGCTGCCGGAATTGAGAAACCGTCGATATCTTTAACAGCACCACGACTACTGAGACCGATTGTCGACCATTATTATGTCGCAAATTTTGTCTATTGGAGTTTGGTTCGGCGATTTAGCACTCGAGTGCTAATGGGTAGTTACCTCAAGTTTTTGTCCGACTGTTTTGATGACTCGATGGCATGGAATCTGCATCAACGAGAGTTGCGAGAAATTGTGGCTTTGTCTGAGGCGCGTGGCTCGCAACAGCAACGAAGAATGATTGTTGTGGTCTATCCAAATCTAATGGATATCTCGGGAACACGCAAAATGTCAGATAGAGTTGCTGAGTATTTTCAATCGCATGCCATCACCGTCATCAACATGGCTGACATGCTAAGTGGCATAGCAGTTGATGAAATTACGGTGAATCCATTGGACGGGCACGCTAACGAAGCAGTGAATCGTTTATTGGCTGAAAAGTTGTTGCAAGAGCTTCGGTAGAGCCAAAAGATCGCTTTCTAACTGCGAATGGCCGCGTGTGCTACGCGGAACAAGCTAGACCAAGAATGACCAGCGGGGTACCTAGAAAAGTGGTCGGGGGCGGGCTCGAACCGCCGACACTCGGATTTTCAGTCCGATGCTCTACCAACTGAGCTACCCGACCATCGGGTTTGTGAAAATGTTATGAATTTGACCCATTTGGAGGCTCAATACAGCCCCTTATCGGCAACTGTCTAACATTACAACAGATTAAAGCAATAAAACGGCAACGACAACCCCTGCACCACGTGCTAGATGGTCCTTTGTGGTAATAAAATTGAAGTGCCATAATTGGTCGGCGAGCCTTGATTGACATTATGCTTTTAGTGTCTAATATTTGATAAAGTTTGTTGCATGTAAAATATGATTTAAGTTGTATGAGATTGTAGTAGATAAACTACTTTTCACCGTTTTAGCATTTGTTTTTCTACTTTGGAGCTTAGTTCTTTATGGGTCGTAGTAATTGCCTCATAGGATTGGCATGTTTGATAACATTGTTATTTCAACCGTTGTTGGTTGCGCAGGGGCCACAATCGGCCCGAGTGAAAGCTATTGTCGAAAAGGGAATTTCCTTTCTCGAGGGTGATTTAACAGGCTACGACCAGATGAAGACGCCTGGTGGGCCTGTCATCGTTGGTTTGGCGATTTATAAATACCATGACGTCTATGGAGTCTCGGGTGGAAAGAATCACCCCAAGGTGGTCAAAGCCAAGACCAATGCTGTTTCGATTGCACAAACGGTAGCCAGTCCATCTTACAGTGGTGAGAAAAAGTTCTATGAAGCCGGGATGGCGGCCATTTTATTACTTGAGGTGGACCCAGACGGATATCGGCCTCAGATAGCCTCGCTCATTAAATCGATTGAAGCTGGACAGAAAGCGAATGGATCATGGGGATACCCAGAAGAAAAAATCGGTGATACATCAGTAAGCCAGTTTTGCATCCTCGCCTTGTGGACGGCTAAAAACCGCGGCTTTACCGTTAAAACTGAAGCGATTGCCAATGCTTGTAATTGGTTGCTGCGAACTCAGGATCAAACAGGTGCTTGGGGTTACAAAGGGGTCAATGATCCCGGTGTCGGCCAGTTTCGTCGCACGTCACAAGCCAAAAATGAGTTGGGTGGATCGAACTACGTGGGCGCACATTCCGACGCCGCATGTGGTCTAGGAAGTCTTTATATCACCGCTGGCTTACTACAGTTTGTTAACCAACAGCCTGAGCCGCCCAAAAAGAATTCGAATGTAAACAGTGCCTTGCAAGTCAAAAAAACGGATGCCCAGAATCTCAAGCCATTAACAGACACGGTTCCCGATGGGTTCTTGCGAGGAGCTTTAACGCTGGGCAATAATTGGTTTAATTCCAATTTTAATTCGTTTCTCCGAGAGGAATCTCCGCGGTGGCCATTTTATTTTCTTTACACATATGAACGCTATCGCACGTTCAAAGGGTTGGCTGAAAAGACGGCATTTACTGACGCGCCCCCTTGGTATGTTACCGGAACAAATTATCTGGCGGGTAAGCAGCAAGCCGACGGTTCATTCACAGGAGCCATACAGACGGGTGGTCCAGCGATGGATACATGCTTCGCGATGTTTTTCTTGATGCGAAGCACTCTGAAAAGTGTCCTTAACTTAGCACGTGACACGACATTTGTGTCGTTGGGGGAATTGCCCGAAGATGCAGCTAACGCTCGGATTGTAAATGGGAAAATCGTGACCACTCAACTAGGAGGAGATATTGCAACAATCCTGAGCATGCTCGAAGACCCCAACGCTCCGCAGTTCAAAGATATGAAAGCGATTCCGGCCGTTTTGAAATTGTCGGCAGATGAAAAAGAACGTCAGGCTCAGGTCGAACGCTTGAAAACGTTGATATCCGAAGGGAATCCCCAAGCTCGTCGGATTGCGATACGGCAATTTGCACGAGAACGCGGATTGGATGCGGTTCCGACGTTATTATACGCTCTGTCTGACCCCGACGAGACCGCAACGCGTGAAGCAAGAAACGCTTTGCGGTTTATTAGTCGTCGCCTGAACGGTTTTGGCTTGCCAGATGTTCCTTCACCCGCCGAAAAAGCTGATGCGATCGAAAAATGGAGGAACTGGTTTTTGCAGGTGCGGCCCGAAGCAGAACTAGAACCTGAAGATATCACTTCCTCAGCTCCCTAATCAATTGTCCCTTACCCCATTGTTTTCCTTTTTTTACTATTCATTATGAGCACAGTCGAATCACTACAATTACCGACGAGCAGGCCGGTTCAATTTGAGTACATGATCAAGATCAATGATTATGATCGTGTGACAAGCTTCCTAATTGCCCTGAATATGTTGATGGGACTCGCGGTGGCAATGTTGCTGCTGATGTGGCTAAGCACGATTGATATCCAGCGGATTGCTCCGATTCCAGTCGTGATGGTACCGCCAAAACCACCGGGCGATAATCCTAAAGGATACGAAGAGGATGTTGAAGCTCCGGGTTTGGAGGAAGTTCAGGATTTCACGGAACCACGTATTGAAGAGACGTTTTTAGCCGTCACTGACCTCGTCACAGCGACTTCAGGTGCATTGGTAGCTCTCAACACGGGAGCGACTTCGAGCAGCAATGGTAGTGGCATGGGCGATAAACGGTCACCTGGCGGGACCGGTGGTGGTGGAGGTGAGGATTACAGTGACCGTTGGCGAGTTAACATTACAGCGCGCAACATTGGTAGTTTTGCGCGTATTTTAGATTCCTTTAGTATTGAGTGCGTTGTTTTTGGCGGAGGCGTAAAAACTTTCGACTACGCCAAGAACCTTTCCGATACTGCGCCAATGTCGTACTCTCGTGAAAAGGCAGATAGTCGAGGTGTGTATGATCCCACGGATTCAAATGCGCGGTTGTGGACTCGTGAACTATGTGAGAAGGCGGGAATACCCGTGCAAGGGCGATTTCCGACGCACGCTTACCCCATCGCCTTAAATCAAAAGCTCACTGCTCTCGAATTCGCCTCTGCGACAGCCGCTGGAAAACAAATGGATGAAGTGCGGCGGACAACATTTGAGGTCCGAGGTGCTGGTGGTTCTTTTGAATTTTATGTCACTAAACAAGAATACAAAGTTGCTGCTCGCCGCTAATAATGGTGGCACGCATTTTTAAACACAATTATTATTACCCCGTTCAGTTAAGTAAGAGAAAAACTTAAAGAGAGTAAGGCATGTTATTATTTGCACAAGCTGAAAGTTCAGCAGACGTTCAAGACCAAATTTTTGATCTCGTTGGTAATTCTATCTATGGTATCTTAGCTTTGTTGTCATTGTGGGGCTTGTACCTCGTTGTCGTGACTTGGCGACGCGTAGGTGCTAAACGATTCAAGAACGAAAAGCAACTCAGTGAATTCTTGGCAGTGGTTGAAGAGCCGTTGTTAGGAAAGGATTTTGAGGGTGTTGCTGAAATCTGTGATCGCGACAAACGAGCGATGGCACAGTTGGTCTATTTGGCCGTACTAAATCGAGCCTTGGGATACATCCAAGTCCGCCAATTGTTGGCAGATCGTTTTCGCCGCGACATTTTGGCTGACTTGGAGAACCGTTGTAGTTTGATTAACACGGTTGTGAAGAGTGCACCGATGGTTGGGTTATTCGGTACTGTGATCGGGATGATGGGGGCGTTTGGTAAATTGGCCAGTGCTGATCAAGTCGATCCCGCAATTCTTGCTGGTAATATCATGGTGGCTTTAATAACGACTGCTAGCGGTTTGGCAATAGCGATTCCACTGACAATTATGTTGGCATTTATCAATATCCGAATTCGCAAGATGGAAGATATGGTAGGCGCAGGTTTAACTCGGTTTTTACCCGCATTAAAGCACAGCTTGGATGACTAGCAGGCAGCGATAAAGGGTGTGCTGTGGAAGAAAAACACAGTCAATTCAGCGGTACAGAAGCTTACGAATTAGTTTGAGAATAATAACGATATGAGTCACGACCTAAATTCCGACACGATGCTCAAACGGAGCGAATTAGAAGAAACCGAAATGGATATCACCCCGATGATTGATATCACGTTTCTGTTGCTGATTTTCTTCATCGTGGCCTCGAAAATGGATACGCCGGCGTCCGCGGAACTGCCTAATGCTGTGGCTAATAAACCCGTAATGGCGGACAAAGCGATTGTGATTAATATTCACAAAGAGGGTGACCGAGTGATCGTGTCAGCGCCTGTGCCTGGTTCCTCAAAGCCGAAAGTGTTCTCGGCGGACCCCGACACTCAGTCGACTGAGATTACGGAATTTGTGAATCAATTTGTACAGCAGGATGAAAAGCGGCAGGTTTTATTGCAGGCTTCCGGACTGGTGAAACACAAGGATATTTCCCGCGTGGGTCAAGCGATTGGAAAAGTAGGTACTGATTCGACCAAGAGTATATTCATTGCCGTCAAGCAAGTTCCTAAGTGACGTTTGTTGCGTGAGCAATTGTTGGTGTGATGAGGACATGTTTTTTTGTTTAAGAAGTTAGGGTGTATTGGTGACAACAGAGAACGAAGATTGGCAAGACGACGACGTAGTGGACTTCGGCGGTTCGAAACCCGACGACGGCGAACTCGATATGACGCCCATGGTGGACGTTACATTCTTGCTGCTGATTTTCTTCGTGATGACAGCCGCTTTTACCATTCAAACCTCGTTGCCCATTCCAACTCCGCAAAGTGAAGAGGCCAGCACGCAGTCGATTCCTGATGATAAGGATGAAGACCCAGAGTTTATTACGGTCAAAGTGGATGCGGAAAACGTGTTTTGGGTGATGGGTGAGGATGGATTGGATGTTGAATGTGCCAACGTGAAAGATTTGCGTATTCAAATGCGACTTGTACGGTCCGATCTGGGAGATCCAGACAAGTTGATTGTAGAAGCCAATGAAGAAGCATTGCATCAACAGGTTATCGCAGCGATTGATGCGGGGATGGTCATTGGTGTAGACCAAGTACAATTGATGACGGTGCAGGAAGATAACATTAATTATTAGATCAGTTTTGATGCGAGGATGTGTTTGATTTAAACACGCACTCAAGGCTGATTGAAAGACAAGATAATATAAACTCTTAATATTAAATCGAGAGAATAACGGATGGACGCTAAGCAATTCATAGAACACATCGCTTCCAAAGGCCTGCTTGAAACAGAGTTGTTGGAAAAATTGCGCAGGCAAGCGTTGCAGGGTGAAAACCAATGGACTCCCAAGCAGATTATTAAATTTTTGGTGGAGCAGTCCTACCTGACACGATTTCAAGCAAAGACAATTTTGACAGAAGTGTTAGCGGACCGCCCTGCGGCACCTGCGCCGATCGACGAGAGTCTGGAGTTTGCAACGGATGCCAACGGCGACCCGATCGATGCAAAAATCGCAGATTCGCTCGAGGGGCTAGAAATTGAAGAGTCGGCAGACAGTGATTCAGTGGAAGTTATCGATCTGGAGGATGCCAACGTTGTACAAACGCCAGCGGTGACAAATGATGTTGTCGATTTAGGTTCATTTTCGGCTCCCGTCGATCCATTTGCCACAACGATAACGCTGCCAGCGAGTCAACTCGGACATGCCTATCCCCAGTCGACTCCGACTGGTCAATTGTCTACAGAAGAGTCCGCTGAGGTTTTAACACGTGAGTCCGCCGGCCCAGGTTCGTTGTTAGACCCAGAGTTTGACAACACCGTTTGGGATAGTCGTCTTGTGATTGGTAGCGCTTTAGTTTTTTCGTTTTTGTCGATCGCGGCAGTGGTTCTCTATATCGTCTTGGCAAACAAATCAGCCTTGAAGCAATGGGAAAATGCCTTTGATCAATATCAGGGGGGTTCTTACCAACAGGCTCTGAGCGCCATGGAATCTTTTGCGGAAACATTTCCAGCAGATGATAAAGCTGACGACGCATTGTCTTATGCTGCGATGTGTAAAATTCACGTGCAAATGATTAAAAAGAGTGATAGTTCCGCCCAGAAAATCTACGAGGCTATCCTGAGTGGCAAGGAAGTACCCGGTTTTTCGGCGATTGCCAGAGAAGAGTTGAAAACGTTGTTGCCGAATCTCGCCGATTACTACATTGGCAAAGCTGTCGTTCTGCCTGGAGTGGACGATAAACGAAAACAATATGAACTGACCAAAAAAACACTAGAGATTTTCGACATGCCAGGTGCTCTTGGTACTGAGCGTAATAAGCCAGCGTTCAAGATGCGAAAGACTGGCATTGTGGAACGGATGTCGACGGTGCAGCGTTACATTGATCGTAATGAAACACTAGAGTTGGCCTTGGTTACTATCACCAAGCATGTGCAATCGAAGAACACACGTGACGCTTTTGAAGAACGTGAAGAGCTGTTGAAAACGTATCCAGAATTAGAACTGGATCAACGGATGCGGGAGTCCGTATTAGCGATTTCACGGGCTGAACAGGATTTGGTAGAAGTGCAGCCCGGCGTGTTGAATTCTAACAACGATCCGATTGCAGTGCCGGCTGAGCATAAAGTTATTGTGGCGACTCGCAATGGCCGTAATATCAGCGGCGTGCAGGGTTACGGAGTGGCAGTTCTCGCCGGTGGTAGCGTGTATGGCGTTGAACTGGGAACTGGTCAAGTCCAATGGCGTCGACATGTTGGATTGCAGACATCGTTGTATCCTGTTCGAGTCAGCGAGGCTGGCAACGCTGATACAATTATTGTCGATGAAGAGCGCTATGAGTTAGTTCGCGTGGACACCTTAACGGGTGAACAGAAATGGAGATTACCTGTTGGCGGTCCGCTGACACAACCGCAAGTTTATAGCGGCATGCTGTATTGTAATATCCATGTCAAAGTTGCTGCTGCAACAAACGATACAGACGGTGTATTCGTAGGTGTGTTGTTGGTTGTGGATATGGAAACCGGCAATGTTCAACGACGAATTGTCTTTCCAATGCAAACTCATGTAGGTCCAGGTTTCGATGATGAAAATGGAATCATCTATCAAATCGGTGATCACTCTAACTTATACGCCATTTCCGTCGACAGTGGCAAATGTATTGGAGTTTACTATCAAGGGCACCAGCGAGATCAGATTGTTGTTCCGGCGGTTTACGCCGTTGGATATGTGATTTTGTTGGAAAACGGAAAATCACGTTCGCGTGTCGTAATCCTTAAACATGATGGTGAGGGTACTTTTACTCAAGGACAAGATAATAAAACGCTTTCCGGGTTAGTAACCATGGCACTACAAGTATTTGCTCGCCGATTGTTGGTTGCTACCAATATGGGGGAGATTCATATCTATGAGGTGGACCCGAACGTTCTCAATCCCCAAGGTCCGCTGTCCGACATGACATCCATTCCGGGTACATACTCGGATCCTATCCGCGAATATAGCTCGGTTGGCGAAGGTGTTCTATTTATGGCTGGGCGCCGTATGGTTAAGTATCAAGTGCAGGCACAACTTGGGAAATTGCAAGAAGAATGGATCGAAGAAAACGGCGATGTCTATGTTGGACCAATTCAACGCTTTGGCTCCATCGTTGTTCATGTTCGTCAACGTCAAGGCACCAATGCCATCACGGTTGCCGGGCAAATGGTCGACTCGCGGCGACCTTCCTGGGAAACTGATATTGGGTCCAGCGGAAGCGTTATGTTACTTCCGAGCGAACAGGGTTTAACCGCAGTGACTTCACAAGCGGGCGTATTTGCTGTCGGCACTGATGCCGACCCTCAGGAAGTTTATATTGAAGGTGATATTGGTGATAGCAAAGTTGGGTATTCCCATTCGATTCAAGTGCAGGATCAGGTCGTTTTGCAGAGCTTAGTGGGCAGTGATGAATTGCTAGTGTTTGATGATTTGGCAATAGGTAGTCAAGCCAAAACGGTAAAATTACAGGGGCTAACATCCGCGCCAAATGGAGCGGCAACGGCATTTAATGGCCAAGTTCTAATGCCGTTAGCGGATGGTAAGTTGGCAATGTTTCAATTGCCGCAGGGGACACAGGATGTGGTAGCTTTTCAGCCCTCGCTGTCAGCGGGGCAGCAAGTTGCGTGGTCGAGTCCGGCATTACCGAGTGACGATAGTGACTCGTTTGCGATTTTACGAGACCGCAAGCACTTGATGCGAATTGCATTGCGACGGGATCCACGGGTTCATCTCTCCAAACGTGCGAGCATTGAATTTGCTGAACCAATCTATGAAACAATCGCAGCGCTGAATCGTACAGTGTACGTTGTGCGGCGCGCTAAAAACAATGATCAGCTTGTGGGGTTGGGGTATCAGTCGTTGGAAGAGTTGACAAGTTACAACGTGCAAGGCCGTGTTGTCTGGGGGCCTTATCGAGTTGGCTCACAGGTTTTGCTGTATACCTCGTCGAATCAACTATATTGTTTTGATCAAAATCAACGATGTCGTTGGACGACCGAACAGAACAACATTAAGTTGTTGGCAATAGGGTTTGTCAATGGTGATGAATTAATCTTAACTGGCGGGGATGGTCAGATTTGGCGTATTCAGTCGGTTGATGGTTCGACGATTAGCATCACAGATTTAGAGCATAAAATAACACAAATTCCAGTCATGTACGATCGCCAATTATGGGTGCCACTTGATAACGGTGAAATACGAGTAATACCACTTGGCTGATATGAGTGGTTTGTCCGAGACGAATAATTTGCCGCAGAAAGAATTCAGAATTGAGTTGTTGTAGAAAACCAAAAACGGGATACAAAGTCGCTGTTCGATTGCGAATGTTGATCGCTGCGCTGTTGTGGTTAAGTTGCGTTGCACCAGCGTCTGCCCAAGAGTTACTGGAGAATCTACTCGCGCGGGAACCCTTTGATGAAATTACGGTTAAAGATCAAGACGACAACGTCGAGGCGTTACAACTCGAACTGCTCGATGTGCCAGGTCGAGTGACGCCGGCACTGAAGAAGACGGGCAAGATGGAAATTCGTCTGCTGGGAGCGCCCGATGATATCTACGAAGTTTTTTGGCTGGATATCGTCAAGATTCGATTGTATGAAGATGTTATGATCGACGAATTAAATGGCCTGATCACTGCACGGAAATTTGATGATGCTTTCGATTATTTTTTGTTCTTGGATCAACGATATCGAGGGTTACCAGGAGTGGATAAAGTCCTCAATCGCTTCCAGTTTGTTCAAGGCTCTCAGTGGTTGACTGACGGGCGGCATTTGGAGGCGTTGTCGCTATTGGAAAAAGTGCATGCTGCCAACGAGCAATATGTTCACGACAATGGACCAGATACTGCAAAAACGAAACTCAATGAAGCCGCTGGATTAGTGTTGGACGCATATATGCGTAACGACAAGATAATTTTGGCTCGAAAAATTGCCCAGCGACTAATTCGGACCCATGGAGCGTCGGCTGTTGGTCGAGCTTTGGATGTTCTAAAAGAGCTGAACAATTTGGCGATTGTAAGGCGTGACGAAGCGCGAAAGTTGTTGGACGCAGGGCAGTTGCGGGAAGCGCAGAAAGCTGTCCGAGAAATGATTGATATCTATCCACAGGTAGCAGGTGGGCGTGAAATTGCAGTGGAAGCAATTAGACGCTATCCCTTAGTAACAGTTGGCACGGTATATCCTTCCGCCGGTGATGATCGTAGTCGTATGGATAACTGGGCAGCGCGGCGCACGGGGTTTTTGACTCGCCGTATGTTTATGGAGTATGAAGGTCCTGGGCCAGAGCGGGGAGAATATCAAACACCCTACGGAGAAGTTCGACAAGGTAGTGATCGACGGACATTGCGAATTCGCATTTCGCCAAAAAAACTAGTCGCGGGGCAACAGATCAACGGTTATCATTTGGCCCAGCGATTATTGGATTTGGCAGACCCAGATCACCCGATGTACAACTCCCAATGGGCAGCGTTATTTTTGCGAGTTGAAGTGCGAGATGTGTACGATGTGATTATTCATTTTCAACGACCTCACGTTTTGCCTGAAGCGTTACTGCAAGTGTTTCTGGATTCTTCGCTTGATGCTGATGATCCAGTTGCCAACGATGGACCGTTCGTGTTGGACGATCAATCCAATACCGAAGCGAATACGGTACGGTATACCTTGAACGCTAACAGTCCATTTACTCCGACAATCGTCGATCCGAATTTCATTCCCCCTTCGGAAATCCTCGAAAAAACATTTGCATCGCCCAGCGACGCGGTCAAAGCGCTCAAACGGGGAGATGTTGACGTGATCGATCGTGTCTCGCCGGTGCAGGCACTGCGATTGCAAAATGAAATTGGCGGAACGATCAAGGTAGTGGCCTATGCCCTGCCTACTCTACACATGCTACTACCAAATTATGATAAGCCCTACATGCAAAACGAATTATTTCGGCGAGCCATTCTTTATGGGATTATGAGACAAAAAACACTCGACGAGTTAATTCTCAGGAATCACTACGTTGCCGGATGTGAAGTTGTTAGCGGACCGTTTTCACCGGGGATCAGTTTAGATGATCCGTTGTCCTATGCGTATAATCGTAGCGTTGTGCCTCGCCCTTATTCCCCGCGACTCGCTGTCGTGCTGGCGAAGTTGGCCGAGCAGCGAATGAAAGAATTGGCGCAGCAGAAAGAAGAGGAACCTGAGCCCATTCCGGAATTAGTGATTGGGCATCCAGCGGAAGATGACGCACGGGAAGCTTGTATCGCAATTGAATTCCAGTTGGAACAGTTGGAGATATTCCAAGTCAAACTAATTGAATTTGAAGTTGGGAAATCGGTTGATGAAACAGGTGAGTGCCACTTGGTATACACTAAATTGGCGATGTGGGAACCGCTGGTGGATACGACTCGATTATTGTCACCTAATGGGCTAGTTCATATTCAAGACGATCATGTCAATCGCTCGGTGCAGTGGTTAGAGCGTTCTATTCGCTGGCAGGAAGTTCGCGAGCGCGTGCGTCAAGTTCATCGCATTGCACATGAAAAAGTAGCCATCCTACCGCTGTGGCAACTACGTGAATATTTTGTCCACCGCGAAGGCATCACGCTCGGGGCCGATGCTCCGGTGGCGCTGTACCACGGTATCCAACGTTGGCAGTTGGTTCCCGACTTCGGTGAGGAGTAATAAAGCAAACTAATGAATACATTCCTCATGAAATTTAGATCACCGTTAATAATCTTGTGCACATTGTTACTGGTGGCAGTGCTGGGTTGTGGACCAGATGATTCGGCAACGGCGGATATCGCATCGAGCGATGCACCGCCGCCGGGACCTGCTGCGACGACGGTTTCGACCGATAGTAAACCGAAGTCGGCCAAGGGCGAAGTCGTCGATATGCGGAATTGGGTTTTTAGCCCCTACGAGCTACGTATTTGGATCGCGACGGATAACTCGCCCAGATTCCAAACAGTACAGAACGATAGATTACAGCAGGAAGTTCGTTCGTTGGTGAGAAACTGGGCTGGCGCGACGTTAAACGTCGAACTTGAAACGCCTCCGAGTACTATCTACTCGGATATACAGCAAAATTTGTCAGATGTTACGATGCTTGATATCGCAGCGCTCTATGAAAAGCGGCCGGTTGATAAACAGGCGAAGTTGAGAGCTGTTCAATACGACGAAGAAAAGAAAAAGGCGATCGAGATAGCCGTTAAGGAACGTGCAGGGGAAAGTGACGAGACGTCGAGTGTGAGTAACACGCAGGACGCTGGTGAATTCGTAGAACAAGTGTTGATTGCACCAAATCCGTTACCCGAATTGGATAAAATATATGCTGTTTCACTGCAGGATCGAGGCGGAGTATTTGAGTTGCAGTTGGTAGAGTTTGACACGAATGCGCGCGTGCGTGTGCTAGCGGCAAGTCGTAAGTTTCGTAAACTATCGAGGTTGCCAAATCAGATTTTTAGTTGCTTACAAGAAGTATTTTCACCGATATCACGGATTCAATATAATGGTATGACTGATGGCAAGACTGCTAGTATTGAAATGCGATCGGCAGGGCTGGTACCAGATGTTAATCAAGGTTCTCCAATCTTGTTACAAAAAGGCGATGTGTTGCGTCCGGTCGTGCGGCGGAATGACCGCCAAACGCATGCTCCAGCTTATGACGGAGTAATCGAGGTTATCTGGACTTATATGTTCGTCAACGAAATGGTTACTCATCATGAAGAATCGCTCAACGCGACTCGTAGCAACGGAGCGGCTCGAGGTGAAGTCGTTTCGACCTATACGATGCTACGTAACCCACTAGCAGCCCGCCGCAATACATCACAGCAAAAATATGGGTTGTTGGTGCGACCAACGTCGAATTCGTCCTTGCTAAAAATAACGGCTATGGGCCGCGACGATTACACGTTGCAGGGGTATAACGTGTTTGCCAAATCTCCCAAAATTGATCTTGATGACGAAAGTGATACACCGACGATTCGCATTGGCCAAACGGACTGGCGTGGTGGCATTGAAATTGATCAGGATATATTCGCCGGTCAAGGCAAAACTAAGTTAGTCATCATTTATGTCAAAAACGGGCAACGTGTACTTGCTCGGTTACCGATTGTGCCGGGGTATCGTCCCGTTGAAACCGCTTCACTGCCTAATGATGATTATCGTTTGCAGTTCGAAGCATTCTTTGTCGGACTGCAGAATTCGGTGCTTGACTATACGATTCAGCGAAAAGTTTACGAGATTCGTATTAAGCATCATGTCGAAATGAACGAAGAAAAAGAAGCTCGAGAATTGCTCGTTGAATTGAAAAAAGTTCCTGGGTTAGAGGATTTAGACAAGATTCTCGCGACCAAAGAAGCGGGTCTGCAAGATGACCCTCGGATTGGTTCTGCGATTCGTCCTCAAATTGAGCGGATGTTCTTGCAAACTAGAGAATTGATTGGTGAGTTCCTTCAGGGTAACCTATTGTTAGAGATGACAAAGTTGGTAAACGGTAAGTTTGGCGAACCGGCGCTGAATGCAGCATCTCCTTGACGAGCTTTTTCTAGTATTAATTGATAGAATTCCCAGATGGTCAAAAAGTCTGTTTTTCAACATGCCGCCCTGCGTAGCAATCTGGTTACGCAACCGCAACTCGATGAATCGCTGGAGATATTGCGAGCTAAAGAATCTGCGTCGGTTGATGTTGTTATCTCAGATGATGAACTTGCCGAGCACCTTGTGTATTCCGGGATTGTTTCTCAGTATCAGGCGGAGCAATTAAAGACGGGGCGTACAAAATTCAACTTGGGTCCCTATATTATTTCCGACTGGGTTGGTCAGGGTGGGATGGGACAGGTATTCAAGTGTGTGCATGAAGTGCTTGGTCGTGAATCGGCGATAAAGGTATTGCCGCTCGATAAAACGACAGACTATGCGATCTCCAATTTCCATCGTGAAATCAAATTGCAAGCGAAGATGGATCATCCAAATTTAGTGCGGGCGTTTGATGCTGGTAAAGATGGGCAGGTACATTTTTTGGTGACAGAATATGTACCCGGTCGAGATCTACGGAGGTTGATTCGTAGTCAAGGGGCCCTGGAAACAGCGGCAGCGGCGAGAGTGATTATGCAAGTGGCCGGTGCCCTGCACTACGCGCACCGCGAAGGACTGATTCACCGAGATATTAAGCCAGGAAATATATTGGTAACCGAAGATGGAACGGCAAAGTTGTCGGATCTGGGATTGTCTGGTTTTGCTGACCCAGAAATGGATGACCCGCGCGCCGGAAAAATCGTCGGAACAGCAGACTACTTGGCGCCGGAGCTCATTCAAGTTCCTCGCGAGACGACTTGTGTCAGTGATATCTATTCACTCGGGTGTACCCTGTATTATGCTGTGACTGGGAAAGTACCGTTTCCTGGTGGCAGTGCCAGAGACAAGGTACGCCGGCATTTGAAAGAGCACCCGCTGCATCCGCGTCAGTTCTGCGAAGACCTCAGCGAGGAGTTTGTTGAGCTGATTGCGGATATGATGGAGAAGGATCCGGTAAAACGAATTCAGACGGCTGACGAAGTGGTGATTCGATTGGAACCGTGGGCAGTCGTGGATATGCCTTATTGGAATTTATC
>LWDU01035463.1_pt1 | contig 73734 bp, 69 predicted proteins | sample 727161 | NCBI WGS metagenome assembly LWDU01 (sample SAMN04566230, study PRJNA314399) | hydrothermal vent metagenome | isolation source: deep sea hydrothermal plume seawater | place: Mexico: Gulf of California, Guaymas Basin | collected 2004-07-11 | reverse complement strand
TCTCTGCTGGCGTGATCATTCAATGATTTACCCTGAACAGAGAAAATAGCAGCGTTCGCTTCAAGTAAATCCTTTCGCTCCATACCTGGACCGCGGGGTCTCGAACCTACAAGAAGGGCATAATCAACATCTTTGAAGGCGACATTCGGATCGTCCGTCGCAACAATCCCCTGGACCAGGTCAAAAGCACAGTCATCCAGCTCCATGACCACACCGGAAAGCGCCTCCATGGCCGGTGGAATCTCCAGTAATTGCAGAATGACTGGCTGGTCTGCCCCCAACAATTGCCCTGATGCAATTCGAAAAAGAAGGGAATAGCTAATCTGCCCCGCTGCACCCGTTACCGCTACCCTGACTGGTTCTTTCATACTGATCCTCATTTTACAAATTAACGTATTCAATCAAGCTTCAGGCATTACTTGTGCTTGAAGCGGGCGCAGATTATAACAAGCTTACTAATCACTGCATTATGAATTATGGGTTATGTTTTTAACTTCACTAACGCTCGATGATAAAAGCCTTCCAGACGATTTCCCGTTTACGGTACCCTGCATACAGGCCCTGTCAACGCTGGCTTTTGACTCCCCGGTAACCATTTTTGTCGGCGAGAATGGATCGGGTAAATCGACGCTGCTGGAGGCGATTGCCTGCGGAATGAAGTGCCCTGCCATCGGTTTGTCTGATCTTTCGAGAGATCCAATGCTCGAGGATGCCAGACGGCTGGCGAAGAAATTACGCCTGTCCCGATCTAGCTATCCAAAGGTAAAACTGTTTTTCCGGGCCGAGGATGCCATTGGCTTCACCCGTCGGATGACAGAGAACATCCGGGGCCTGGATGAACTAAAAAACGAGTTTAGCGAAAGCCTGTCTGGCCTTGGAAGAGCTCTGGCAGTGGGTGCAATGGAAAACCAAAAGGCAGGCATCATATCGCGATATGGAGAAAACCCGGATGCACTCTCGCACGGAGAGTGGTTTGTGAACATCCTCCGGGAGCGGATACACAGCAAGGGGCTTTATCTACTGGATGAACCTGAAACACCACTTTCACCCATTCACCAGCTGTCTCTATTGTCGATCATTAAAGAGGCTGTCAGTCTCGGTGCCCAGTTCCTGATAGCAACGCACTCTCCCATTATAATGGCGTGCGAAGGCGCAACAATTTACAACCTGGACAACACAACCATCACAAAAACTGCCTGGGAAGATGTAGAGCACGTTAGTCTGATGCGGGCATTCCTGGCGGACCCTTCGAGTTTTCTCCGACATCTTTAACAACCTGCAAGAAAGCCGGTAAGGTCCGATGTTAGCCACCTGGAACGCTAATTCTCGTGCCCCTGTTGAATGGCGGACTATATTCACGCGGAAGCCAATCTCCATTAAAGTTCCAATTTATAAATATTGTTTTATTTCAATGAGTTAGCATAAAAAGAAATGGCGCGGTACGTGCCTATACCCTTGACTTTCACCAACCGGATGCTATTGTTTTCGACCCGCTGAATAGCCGAGCTCGTATCCGGTGAACCCGTTGGGCATCTGCACTTTAAACAAACCAGAAATTGGGATTGGGTCAGTCCGTTTCTGGGTCGACTGACGCGTCGAATCGACAGGTTCGAAAACATAAAGCAGGACAGTTAAAGCAAATGAATAGCAAAAGAATCGATGGCAAGATCGGGTTTCCCGAAAAGAACGGGTTATATGATCCTGCCAATGAAAAAGATTCCTGCGGTGTAGGGTTCGTCGCCAATATCAAGGGTGTACCCAGTCACGAGATAATGACTGATGCCTACCATATCAACTCAAGAATGGATCACCGTGGCGGTTGTGGGTTTGAAGAAAATACAGGAGACGGCGCAGGTATTCTGACCGCCATTTCACACAAGTTTTTCCAGAAGACGCTCGCAGAGCTGGGGATCACCCTCCCCGAACCCCAGGCTTACTCAATAGGAAATGTGTTTCTGCCTAACAATCCCGAGGAACGGGCACACTGTAAACGGGTGATGGAACGCATCATCCAGGAAGAAGGCCAGCAATGCCTGGGCTTTCGTGAGGTCCCCATATGCCCTGATGAAGCTAACATTGGCCCGGCTGCAAGAGACGCAATGCCATTTATCGAACAAGTCGTCATCGAGGGCTCGAAGACCACCGACCATGCTTTCGACCGCGCGCTCTACCTGATTCGTCGTCGATTCACTGTAGAAACAAAGCAGAACTCAAACCTGAAAGAAGCGCACCAGGTTTATGTCTGTAGCCTGAATTCGCGAATCATCGTCTATAAGGGCATGCTCACACCAGGCCAGCTGTTCCCTTTCTATCCGGATCTCGAAGACCCTGACTACGAGAGCCATCTGGCGATGGTTCACAGCAGATTCTCCACCAATACTTTTCCAAGCTGGGATAGAGCGCAGCCAAACCGCTTCATGAGCCACAACGGCGAAATCAATACCCTCCGTGGCAACAAAAATAATATGACCGCTCGCGAGGGCGTCGTCAGGTCGGAACAATTCGGCGACCGAATTAAAGACCTTTTCCCGATTGTACAACCGGATTATTCCGATTCTGGCACCTTCGACAATGTGCTTGAATTTCTGCTGATGTCTGGCAGAAGCCTGCAGGAAGCCGTGATGATGATGATCCCGGAAGCCTGGCAGGCAGACGTCAATATGCCACAGGAAAAGCGTGATTTTTACGAGTATCACTCAGCCTTAATGGAACCCTGGGACGGCCCAGCATCTATCGTTTTCACAGACGGGCACTACATCGGCGCTGTGCTCGACCGAAATGGTCTTCGTCCTTCACGTTATTACGTGACCCATGACGACAAGGTCGTGATGGCGAGCGAAGTGGGTGTCTTACCGATTGATCCTGCCAACGTTAAGGAAAAGGGACGCCTGCAACCGGGCAAAATGTTCCTGGTCGATTTCTTTGCTGGCAGGCTCATCCCCGACGAAGAGCTGAAGATGGATTTCGCCACCCAAAGGCCCTATGGCCAATGGATCGAAAACCAGAAAATCGAGCTGAGTGATCTGTCCAGTACTGGCAATGAACTGAACTACGAGTCCTCAAGCCTCGTGCAGCGCATGCAGGCATTTGGATACACCTTGGAAACGATGCAGTTTATGTTGTTACCACTCGTGACTGAGGTTCGAGACCCTCTTGGATCCATGGGTAATGACTCAGCACTGGCCTGCCTGTCAGACAAGTCACGCATGATCTACGACTATTTCAAACAGCTGTTCGCCCAGATTACCAATCCAGCAATTGATTCCATCCGTGAAGAAGTCGTGATGTCCTTGTCCTGCTTTATCGGCCCTGAGCGCAACCTGCTAGAAACAACCGAAGAACACGTGCACAGACTCAGACTGCCGCATCCGATCCTGTCCAATGATGAGCTCGCCAGCATCAAGAATATCAGTAAACGGGACTGGAAAACGCAGACCATCGACATCACCTTCGAGAAGTCGGCTGGCAAGACCGGCATGCTGGAGGCGATCGACCGTATCTGTCATGAGGCAACTACTGCAATCAAAGATGGGTTTCCCATTATCGTGCTGTCGGACAGGAATATCAGCGCAAGTCGTATGGCGCTCAGTTCACTGATTGCCTGCGGTGCCGTACACCATCATCTGGTGGGAACTTACCAGCGAACCCGTATCGGGATTGTGATTGAATCCGGCGAGGCTCGGGAAGTCCACCACCATTGCCTGCTGATTGGATACGGCGCTGACGCAATTAACCCATACGTTGCTTTTGAATCACTCTGGCAGGCGCAGCAGGACGGTTTACTGGACGCCACTGAGTACACTGATATCCACAAGATAGTCGCCTCCTATAAGAAAGGCGTTGCCAAAGGCATCCTCAAGGTAATGGCCAAGATGGGTATCTCCACGCTCCAGTCCTACAAAGGTGCGCAGATATTCGAGGCAGTAGGCCTCGCAGAAGAGATTATTGATCGCTGCTTTTCAGGAACCACCAGTCGTGTCCAGGGCGTCAGTTTTGATGTGCTGTTTGACGAGATGAAGGTTCGACATGAGCTCGGTTTCCCTCCAAGAAACGAGAACCTGATCCCCGTACTACCTAATCCCGGAGATTTTCACTGGCGTCGTGGCGGTGATACACACATGTGGGATCCTGACACGATTTCCAACCTTCAGGTGGCAGCGAGAACGAACAACCAAGACGCATACCGGCAGTTCGCCAACCATGCGAACGGCGAAAGCACACGCAGAGCGACGTTCCGCGGTCTGCTCGACTTTAACTACGCAGAATCCATAATCGAGCTCGATGAAGTCGAAGCTGCCAGCGAAATCGTCAAGCGGTTTTGTACCGGCGCAATGAGTTTCGGTTCCATCTCTGCAGAAAGTCATGAAACACTCGCCATTGCCATGAACAGGTTAGGTGGAAAGTCGAACACAGGGGAAGGTGGGGAAGACCCGACCCGTTTTGAAACCATGGAAAATGGTGACTCAAAGCGATCAGCCATTAAACAGGTAGCCTCGGGCAGGTTTGGGGTAACCATCTGGTATCTGGCCAACGCTGATGAGCTGCAGATCAAGATCGTCCAGGGTGCAAAACCGGGAGAAGGTGGCGAGCTACCCGGTGCAAAAGTAGACAAAAATATCGCAAGAATCCGTCATTCTACGCCGGGTGTTGGCTTAATCAGCCCTCCCCCGCATCATGATATCTACTCAATCGAAGACATCGCACAGTTGATTCATGATTTAAAAAATGCCAACCCCGACGCACGTATTAGCGTGAAACTGGGTTCCGAAATTGGTGTCGGCACGATCGCTGCCGGCGTCACGAAAGCAAAAGCTGACCACCTGGTCATCGCTGGCCATGACGGTGGTACCGGTGCTTCCCCACTGACCTCAATTAAACATGCGGGTCTACCCTGGGAACTTGGCCTCGCCGAAACCCACCAGACACTGGTCATGAACAATCTTCGCTCACGCGTCGTACTGCAAACTGATGGCCAGATCAAGACAGGTCGCGATGCGGCTATGGCACTGCTTCTTGGAGCAGAAGAGATCGGCTTCGCCACTGCGCCTCTGGTCACTCTTGGTTGCATCATGATGCGCAAGTGTCACCTGAATACCTGCCCTGTCGGAATCGCAACACAGGATCCCGACCTCAGGGCCAAATTTACCGGCAGCCCTGATCATGTAGTGAACTACCTCTTTATGGTGGCCGAAGAGTTACGCCAGATCATGGCCAAACTCGGCATTCGCACTGTTAATGAGATGGTTGGTCGCGTTGACCTCCTCTCCAAAGATAACGCTATTGAGCACTGGAAAGCGCGTGGACTGGATTTCACCAGCATTCTTACCCCGGCGAAGATCGTGTACGAAGGTACCGAAGTCTATCGAACGATGGACCAGGACCATGGTCTGGAAAAGGCCCTCGACAATACACTGATTGAGCTGGCAAAACCTGCACTTGAATGCGGCGAAAGAGTTGATATCGAGCGTGAAGTAATCAACATCAACCGTGTTGTAGGTACCATGCTTTCCCATGAAGTGGCGAAGGCAACTCAGGGCGAAGGATTCCCTGAAGACACCATTAATATCAAATTAAATGGCTCCGCAGGGCAAAGCCTGGGTGCCTGGCTGGCAAAGGGCATCACCATTGAGATCGAGGGCGATGCAAACGACTATGTCGGCAAGGGGCTCTCCGGTGGAAAGATCATCGTTTATCCACCCACCAACAGCAGCTTCGCCGCAGAACACAACGTGCTGATCGGTAATGTTGTGCTTTACGGCGCGACCTCGGGTGAAGCTTACTTCAGGGGAATAGCCGCTGAAAGATTCTGTGTACGCAATAGCGGTGCACATGCTGTTATTGAAGGGATCGGGGATCATGGTTGCGAATACATGACCGGCGGGCGAGTGGTCGTTCTTGGCTCGACCGGACGAAACTTTGGTGCCGGCATGAGCGGAGGCGTTGCCTACGTATGGGATACCGACGGTGACTTCAGCGGCAAATGCAACACCGGTACTTTCGAACTGGAAACGGTCCAGAGCGAAGCCGACATCAGTGAATTGAAAAACATGATCCAGAAGCACGAACAATACACAGGGTCAGTCGTTGCCAGACAGATTCTGGACGACTGGTCTTCTGAGTTGCACAAGTTCATCAAAGTAATGCCTACGGATTACAAGCGAGTTCTAGAGGAGCTTGCAGCCGAAGAAGCACTAACAGCTGCGGTAGGTTCCTAAGTAATAAGTAGGTTCTTAAGTAATAAGTAGATTTAAGTAATAAGTAGATTTAAGTAATAAATTGAGTGTAGTTATGGGTAAGCCAACAGGGTTTAAGGAATTCGATAGGGAAGTAGCACCCTATCGCGACGCAGCCGAGCGATTGGTTGATTTCAAGGAAATCTATACCGACCACAACGATGAGCACCTGCAGACCCAGGGCTCACGGTGCATGGATTGCGGCGTACCCTTCTGCCAGTCTGGTAATGGCTGTCCAATTCACAACCTGATTCCCGAATGGAATGACCTCGTGTACAAAGGTCGCTGGCGCGAAGCGCTGGACCGTCTACACAAGACCAACAACTTCCCCGAGTTTACCGGCAGGGTTTGTCCTGCCCCCTGTGAGGGTGCCTGCGTTCTGGGTATCACCGACCCACCGGTAACCATCAAGAACGTGGAATCGGCTATTATCGACAGAGGCTTCACCGAAGGCTGGGTTGTCGCAAACCCGCCCTCTACCAGAACCGGGAAAAAAGTCGCCGTCATAGGCTCCGGCCCTTGTGGACTGTCAGCAGCGGCACAATTGAACACGGCAGGCCACCAGGTAACAGTTTACGAACGCGCCGACCGGCTGGGCGGCCTGCTGATGTACGGTATCCCGAACATGAAACTTGAAAAGTCAGATATCGAACGACGAGTTCAGCTGATGCGCGACGAGGGTATTGAATTCATCGTCAGTGCAGACGTCGGTAACAATGTCGACGTTAAAGAACTCGTTGACGGCAATGATGCTGTGCTTCTCGCAACTGGTGCAACTCTCGCCAGGGACCTTCCGATACCAGGACGTGAAGCGGAAGGTGTTCACCTCGCCATGGATTTCCTGACTGCAAACACCAAGAGCCTGTTGGATTCGAACCTTGAAGACGGCAACTACATTTCCGCCAAAGACAAAAACGTTATTGTGATCGGCGGTGGTGATACTGGAACAGATTGTATTGGTACTTCACTGCGGCACGGCTGCAAATCACTCATTAACTTCGAGTTGCTGCCACGCCCTCCGGAAGAGCGCGCGGCCAACAATCCATGGCCACTGTGGCCAAGAATCTATCGAGTGGATTACGGTCACGCAGAAGCTGCACAGAAGTTCGGTGACGACCCTCGTGTCTATTCGATTATGAGTAAGGAGTTTCTGCAGGATGAAAATGGCAACCTCAGCGGCATCGTCACCGTCAATGTTGACGATCAACTAAAAGAGATCCCAGGCACCGAGAAAACCTGGGAAGCGGACCTCATCATGTTATCAATGGGATTCCTCCAGCCAGAACACTACATCAACGAAGCTCTTGGGATGGAGATAGACGAGCGCGGCAACTTCCGGGCGACCAAAGACGATTTCAAAACTTCTGTACCAAAAGTCTACGCCGCAGCGGACTGCCGAAGAGGACAGGATCTTGTCGTCAGAGCCATCAATGAAGGCCGTGAAGCAGCAAGGGAGATCGACAGAGAACTGATGGGTTCTACCCAGTTACCCTGACAGGGTTACTCACAGAGTCGTAACCCAGCCTCGAGTGTCTCCCTGAGTACACTCACCGGCACATCCTGGACGATCTCGGTCTTTCCAATGCCACCTTCGATCAATACGAACCTCAACCCTTCATCCGTTGCCTTTTTATCCTTCGCCATAAAGGCCAACATGGCGTCCGAGGACACCTCTGAGGGCGCTGCAATCGGCAACCCTGCTCTTTCCACCAACGTTTTTATTCTTTGACTGTCATCAAGAGAACACCGGCCAAGCCTGGCTGAAAGGTCAGCGGCCATCACCATTCCGGCGCCTACCGCCTCACCATGCAACCACTGCCCGTAACCCATTCCGGTTTCGATGGCATGGGCAAAGGTATGGCCAAAGTTTAAAAGCGCCCGTTCCCCCGATTCTCTTTCATCTTGTGCAACGACCGCTGCCTTAATCTTACAGCTGCCCTTAATGGCCCTGATCAGTGCCGCCTCATCCTTTTGTCGCAATTGACCGATGTCTTTCTCCACCACATCAAAGTAATCGGAATCCGCGAGCACGCCATGCTTGATAACCTCTGCCAGCCCCGCAGATAGCTCCCGTTCGGGTAACGTCTGCAACGTATCGGTATCGACATAGACTCCCTTTGGCTGGTAGAAGGCCCCAATCATGTTCTTACCAAGCTCATGATTAACGGCCGTTTTTCCTCCGACCGAAGAATCCACCTGCGATAACAAGGTAGTTGGTACCTGTACAAAAGGAACACCACGCTGGTATGAGGCTGCAGCGTAACCGGCAGTATCACCCACCACACCTCCACCCAATGCGACGATCGTTGTCGACCGGTTGTGACCCTTGGCGAGCAGATCACCGATGATTGATTCCAGTGTCTGCAATGTTTTGAATTGCTCGCCGTCCGGCATCAGGTGCACATCTGTGTCAATCCCTTCGAACTGGTGCAGGACACTATCCAGATAGTGGTCCGCAACCACCTGGTTAGACACGACAAATACCCGCCTACCCTGGATCTTTTCCCGAAGCACGTTACCGGCTCGCAGCAGCCCCGACCCAATACAGATGTCATAGGAATGCTCTCCAAGATCAACGCGAATCTTTTCCATTAGTCTTGTGTTAATCCTTCTTTTTTCAGGTTTTCCAATATCTGCGATACAGCTTTCCTGCTGCTGTTGTCGCCAACGAACACGCGAACATCTGACACTTCCCTATACAAAGGATCACGGTCTTTCTTGATTTTTTCCAGGATCGCTCTTGGGTTGCCATTCTGGAGTAGCGGACGTTTCTTATCATAGGCAGTACGTTTCACCAGCAGCTCGACCGCTGTGTCAAGGTGAACAACAATACCCCGCTCTTTAAGGTAACTGCGATTTTCATCTTTCAGGACTGCACCACCGCCAGTTGCGACCAGAACTCTATCTTCCTGAGTTAATTCATCAAGCACGTGTGACTCGCGTATCCGAAAACCTGATTCTCCCTCTACATCAAAGATCCAGGCAATATTGGCACCCGCACGATGTTCAATTTCCTGGTCACAATCAACGAATCGCAACCCCAACTCATTAGCCAGCATTTTACCAATAGTGGTCTTCCCAACACCCATTGGACCGACTAGAAAAAGTCGCCGGGGTCTGGAAACGTGAATACGCATAAAATTAAACTAGAGATGACGAGGTCATCCCCACAAGTTATCTGGACGTTAGTGAATCACGAATCAGACGAGGCGTGATGAAAATAAGGAGTTCCTGTTTGTCATCCTGCTTAGTCTTGCTTCTGAAGAGACTTCCTAACCAAGGCAGGTCACCCAGGATTGGCGTCTTCTCCACACTCTCTGACACAACTGTCTGGAAAACACCGCCAAGCACAATGGTCTCACCATTGTTAACCAGTACCTGGGTCTTAATCCTATTGGTCTTGATACTCGGTATACCAGCAAACACGGCACCAATTGAATCCTGGCTTACCTCCAAATCCATGATAATCCTGTCATCAGGTGTGATCCTCGGCGTCACCGTAAGGCCCAGTACCGCATCAATAAACTGAGTGGCGGTCGCGCCACTGGAGGACGCTTCCTGGTAAGGAATCTGGTCACCCGATTCAATCGTCGCCTCCTGCTTGTCGGAGGTGATGACCTTCGGACGGGCAATTACTTCACCTCGACCTTCGGTTTCCAGTGCACTAAGCTCCATATCAAGAAGATAGTCTTCACCAATAATGCCAAATGCAAAACTTGACGCATTACCAGGTGCTGGCAGGTCTACAATCAGGTTATCTTCCTGTGAATAGGTAAGCCCCCCTCCCGCGGTGATGGAATCACGAATCTCACCAATTGTGGTCAACGAGCCTCCAAACTGGGTATTAATATTACCATCATCGTAACTACCGTAACCCAATGTACCCCAACGGACACCAAGAGACTCGCCAAAGCTCGAAGTTGCAGTAACAATACGCGCCTCGATAAGAACCTGGCGGACTGGTACATCAAGTCTATCCAGCACTTCACGGAACTTATTAATCCGATCAATAGTTTCAGTAATGATAATTGCGTTGGTCCTCTCATCAACAATGACCGAACCACGTGCTGAAACAACACCTTCCCCGCCACTTTCTCCGGCGCCCTGGAACAGGCCGAAGATTTCCGCTGCACTGGCGTACTTCACTTCAATAAATTCTGTTCTTAACGGTGCCAGCTCAGATATCTGTTGCCTGGACTCCAGCTCCATCTGTTCACGGGCCGCCAACTCGGCTGCCGGCGCGATCATCAGGACATTACCTACGAGCCTCTTGTCCAGACCTTTGGTCTTCATAATGATTTCAAGCGCCTGGTCCCATGGAACGTTCTTCAATCGAAGCGTAATCCGACCGGACACTGTATCGCTTGCCACGAGATTCAAATCTGTAAAATCTGCGATCAACTGAAGAACTGAACGAATCTCAATGTCCTGAAAATTCAAGGACAGTTTTTGTCCCTTGAAACGGAATGCCTGGTTAGAAGATTCAAGGTCCGCAGCGGACATCGGCTTAACTTCAAGGGTGAAAACGTTGTCGGCTTGATAAGCCAGGTAGTCAAAATCTCCTGCCGGCTCAATGACCATCACGGTATTGCCATTTTCCGGCATCGAATCAACCGTTATCACCGGGGTGGCAAAGTCAGTCACGTCCAACCGACGCTGAAGTCTCTCTGGGATAATCGTGTTGGCAAACTCGACTTTGATGTTTCCACCTTCACTGGTCACATCAACGCCAACACCAACATCAGACAAACGCACGATAACGCGTCCTTCGCCTGCCTCCCCTCGCCTGAAATCAATTTCCTGAACGACCGGAAATTCGTCATCGTAAGAATCTTCCCGGGTAGCAGCAAAAACCTGCGGCTGATCACTGCTGACAAGCGATGAATCGTCTTCACCAACCAGAACATACAGTGAATTACCGAGTACCCGGGTGCTATAAGCAACCAGCTCACTCATGGAGACGATTACACGCGTTCGGTCTCCTGACTCAACCACCGTAACGCTTCTGGCATTACCTGAACCTAATGCGTGATGCTTGGCAGCAAGTGCGCTTGCGACTCCGCTCAAGTCCAGCGCAATTCGTGCTGGTTGCTCGATGGTATAACCGGTAGGTGATGGAGGTGTTCCATCAAATGTCATTCTTATTTCTGTCTTATCACCGGGCAGCGACGAGAACTCGATGTTTTCCATCGTCACACCAAATACGGTGGATGAAAACACCACTAGCAGAATAGCAAGTAGTGATCGAGTGATCTGTGACGGCTTCGATAACCCGGATACGGCCGATAAATTTATTCTCATTGTTTTCACCATTTGTGCACTGGTCATGTCAATGCCACCCATAAATTCCGATTACTGAAGACCCCGGAGTTCAACTACTCGCGGTCTTCTAAGCCACCCACCCGCACCATCACTCACAATTTCGGTGATATCGACTCGTGCGTCTTCAATACTTTCTATCTGCCCCCACTTGTCTCCCATGTAGTCACCGACCTGTACCCGGTGGACCCCCCCCTGGGAATCTTCAATCAGCGCGAACGTTGAGTTGTCTTGCTGTAAGGTGCCTACCATCGCCAGCGACGCCAGCTGAAATCGTTCCAAATATTCTTTCACATGATTCCGCGGAGGCTTCACGCCGATGTTCTTTTTCTGTTCTGAAGATTTTTGCGCCACTATGATAGGAGGTTCAAATGGGCTCCGTTGATTTGCTGCGCCGTAAGTAAACGTTGTGTATGACTCAAACTCCGGCAGTGGAGAAATCGTCCCTCTTGGCTTATTCTCAACTTCCTTCATAAAGCTTCTTAGATCCGAAAACTGATCCCCATCCGAGCATCCTGCCAGCAACAGCGTTGCTAGCATCAATCCAAATAATCTGATTATCCCCGACATAGTCTGCATCACTTTGCTGCCATTAGCTCCGCTCATCGTTGTAGCGATACGTCCGCGCCAGTATTGACATGGTGAGATGACTACCCGGTGTGTCCGAGCCCGTCGACCGGCCAGCGGGCCTGATTGTAAAGTCATGTAGTGTCACGATTCGAGACAGATCAGCCACATCGCTCACAAAAGCTCCAAGACTGTGGTAGCTTCCTGACACAATAATTGCGATCGGTTTCTCAATGTAAAATTCGTGTTTTGATTCCGGTTGAAGATCAATACTGGTGAACACCAACCCGTTCTTTAGCCCTACCAGGGTAATATCCTCGAGGAGCGCGGGAATTTCCGTATCGGATGGTAACTGCCTCAAAATCGCTTCAAACGATTCTTCCATCTCCTTTTGTTGCGACCGATAAGCCTCAAGGTGGGCGGCCTGGAAAAATTTCTCTTCGTAATCCTCCTTGAGCACTCCCTCAGAAGCAGTAACAACACCTAGCTCCTGTTGAAGATTGGTCACATGAAGGAAGTAGCCAAGGCCAAGGGCTCCAGCGAAACAGATTACCCATATGATGACTTTGACCGCCAACGGCCAGGAGCCGATATTATTGACGTCGTTAAGCTGATCAAGATCAAAGCTCTGCAGGCTTTCCAGAAGATCTTCCATAGCCATTGCTATTCCTCCTCGTTCTTCTTCGGCGTTGTTTGCGCAACCGTCAGGCTAAACTGACTTGCTTGCGGACCAAACTTGGGATCAGCCTTGATCGCTGTGACGTTTGGCTTCTCGAACCAAGCCGACTCAGTGAAGTTCCGGAGTTGATTTGAAATTCTATTGTTAGACTCAGCGACACCTTGAATTGACAGGTTTTGAGCTTGCGCACTCAGTGATATAAAAAAGACCCTCGGCGACAGCTGGCGCGCGAGCTCATCAAAAACTCTGACAATAATAGGTCGGTTTCCCTGCAGCTCCTGAATAACCTTCATTCGGGAAAGCAGCTCATTTCGTTTCTGCTGAAGCAACCTGATTTCTTCAATCCGCTCTTCCAGGATCTGGATCTCTACCTGCAGAAAAGCGTTACGCGAAGTCTGCTGATCAATTGCTCGATTGTAATAACGGTCAACGCCACCCACCAGCACTCCGGCAAGAATCAATATCGCAATCGTAATTTTGAGGAACTCCTTTTTCTTTTCCTCTCTTACCTCTTCCCTCCAGGGAAGTAAGTTAATTTTTATGTCAGTAATCATTATTCGGCTCTCATCCCCGGCGCTAGTCGAAACTACGCAGTGCCAAGCCGCAGGCGATCATCATTGCCGGGGCATCATTGTGCAGGTTGACCTCGTTCACACGAGACGACAACGACATATTGACGAACGGGTTTGCGATGGTCGTCGGAGTACCCAGCTTCGCCGCAACCATTTCGGACAGACCGTCGATTGAGGATGTGCCACCAGCAAGAATAATATGATCAACATCATCGTATGCGCTTGATGAATAAAAGAATTGCAGGGAACGGGTGACTTGTTGCACCACCGCCTCTTTAAATGGCTGTAATACTTCGGTTTCATAATCGTCTGGCAACCCACCCTGCTTCTTTGCAAGGCCAGCTTCCTCGACTGAGAGGGAATATCGGCGTTGGATTTCTTCTGTTAGCTGTTTTCCACCGAACACCTGCTCCCGAGTATAAGGTGCTCCGCTGCCGGTCAGCACCGAGAGTGTCGTCATCGTTGCGCCGATATCGATAATGGCAATGATCTTGTCTTCTTCGTCATCTTCATCATCCGCAAACTGGCCTCGGACCAGATCAAACGCCCGCTGCATGCAATGGGCTTCAATATCTACGACCTTTGCCTTCAAGCCGCCAAGCTCGAGAGCCGCTTCGCGCATCTCGACATTTTCCCGCCGACATGCTGCGATGAGCACTTCGACCTGATCATCACTTCTAGGGGAAACGCCCTGAACTTCAAAATCCAGTGCAACTTCTTCAAGGGGATAGGGTATGTACTGGTCGGCTTCCAGCTGAAGCTGATTCTCCATTTCGTCTTCGCTGAGGGTAGCTGTCATTTCGATGGTCTTGGTAATGACCGCTGCACCAGCCACCGCTACTGCAGCCAGCTTCACTTTTGTCTTGGAGCGTTCGACCAGACGCTCGATAGCTTCACCCACACCTTCTACGTCGCTGATATTCTTTTCCACTACAGCGTTTTCAGGCAGGGGCTCTACACCATAGCTTTCAACTTTGTATCCACCGCCCGATTTACTCAGCTCCAACAGCTTGACCGAGGTAGAGCTGATATCCAGCCCCAACACACTGGTGGGTCCTTTGTTTAGAAATGCGAACACGCTATTTTCCCAATTTCCTAATTTCCTAATTTCCTATGAAGCACGAGCACTTACAGCAACTTTATGCAGAATCACATTAAATAACAGGTTTAATCTCAGCGCAAACAATTTAAACGAAAAAAAAGATGTAAAACGTTCAATTTTCGACAATTTCTTTGCCCCGGTAACCCCGATCGACGCCTCGCGCTACTGGCGTATAGGGTGAAAATGGGCCAAATAGTATGATGTTTTTTACCAATTTCGCATGGCTGACCTTTCCACCTATAATAGAGCAGCTTTAAGCCCCACTCGATACGCGCTGTCCCGGATGAAAAAAATATTCAACCTCACTTATTGGTTTCTGATTGGGCTGGGGAGCGCAGCTTTACTGGTTCTAACCGCAGCCTTCCTGTATCTGAACCCCCAGATACCCGACACGAGGAGCTTCAGTGAGGTCGCACTAAAAGCCCCGCTTCGAATCTACTCTGACGATGGATTGCTGATCCAGGAATTCGGTGAACGACTGACACCCGTGACGTTTGAAGAAATTCCGCCCTTGTTTATCAAGGCCTTGCTGGATACAGAGGACAAACGCTTTTTTGAACACGGTGGCATTGACGTGGTGACACTGGTTAATGCCACCTGGCAGCTGGTTCGCAACCGGGGCCAGATAAGAACCGGGGCCTCGACTATTACCATGCAGCTGGTAAAGAACATATCTGGAGACATAGAGGTCAGATTTCTTAGGAAATTCAAGGAGATGCTCCTTGCTGTCAAGATTGAGAGGGAGCTTTCCAAGGAACAAATACTGACGCTATATCTCAACATTATTCCTTTCGGGAAACATGCCTTTGGCATCCAGGCCGCTGCGAACACCTACTATGGGAAAGATGTTAACTTACTGAGTCTCGCGCAACTGGCGATGCTCGCCGGAATTCCGCAGGCTCCCGAAGCAGGAAATCCGATAAACGGTCCACGTCGCTCAATTACGCGCCGTAACCTCGTACTGCTCCGAATGCTGGAACAGGGCTCAATCAGCCAGGCGCAGTACGACGAAGCTTTCCAGTCCCCTATCACAGCCCAGGTGTACGTTCGGAATGTAGAACTTCCTGCACTTTACGCAGCAGAAATGGTACGTAAGCACTTACTTCAGCAATACGGTAGCGATGCTTACAACCAGGGAATGATTGCCCATACGACCCTCTCCTCCCAAATGCAGCTGTCCGCAGAGGTTGCAGTGAGCAACAAGTTACTCGAGTACGACCGGCGACACGGATATCGGGGACCGGAATATCGAAGAATCCAGGGAACAGACCAGTACCTTGCCGCGCCTGAGTATGGCTATCCCGAGAATTGGTCCAGGACACTGTCTGTAATGACGGTCTTTGGTGGCCAGCACCCAGGCATCGTTACAAGGGTTAGCGAAACGGAAATCAGTGTTCTGACCCAGGACCTCGAAGAGGTCAGCATTGACTGGGATGGACTCAGGTGGGCGAGACCTTACATTGACGCAGATCGACGGGCGCCTACCCCCAAAACCGCTGCCGAAATCGTGGCTCCAGGCGACGTCATTCGTTACGAGATATCAGAAGACGGAACAGCCCGGCTTGGACAACACCCAAATATTCAAGGTGCCATCGTCGCACTCGATCCTTATGACGGAGCCATCAAGGCGATCGTCGGTGGTTTTGATTTCGACGCAAGACAGTTCAACCACGCGACCCAGGCCCGACGTCAACCCGGGTCCAATTTCAAACCCTTCTACTATACGGGCGCCATAGAAAACGGCCTCACTGCCGCCTCTATTTATAACGATGCCCCCTTGGTCTTACCCGGGGAAGAACTGGAAAAGACTTATCGACCAAAAAATTCCGGCGATGTCTTTCATGGCAACATCCGGTTGCGCGAAGCACTGTACCGGTCCATCAACCTCGTCTCCATTCGGGTGATCCTGGACTATGGCCCCCAAAATGCAATCAATTATGTTTCCCGGTTTGGATTCGACACATCAAACTTCCCCCGGGATCTCCAGCTTGCTTTCGGCGGGGGGACCATTGCGCTGACCCCCCTGGAGGTCGTGACAGGATACGCAGCGTTCGCCAATGGTGGCTTTAAGGTGACTCCCTACCTGATTCGCGAACTGAACTCTATCAACAGAGACGCCATCTTCCAGGCCAATCCTGAAGTCGCCTGTACGGAAAACTGCAATGGCCTGAACCGGGCCAAAAGAATTATCGAACCGCGGGTCGCTCATATCATGAACACCATGCTCTCAGACGCCATCAGGCGGGGCACAGGCACAAAAGCAATGCGCGCCCTGAAGCGAGGAGATCTCCACGGGAAAACAGGTACTACCAACGACGCAGACATCTGGTTTTCAGGGTTTACCCCCGATCTGGTCGCGACATCATGGGCCGGATTCAGTGACAACAGTCCTGTGGGTAACCGGGAATGGGGATCAACAATACCCATCGAAACATGGATTGAGTTCATGCGGAAAGCACTGCCCCCCGAATCTGAGTCTTCGCAACTCGCCAGACCCGATGGCATGGTCTCCGTAAAGATTGATCCTGCGACTGGCCTCAGGACGTACCCCGGCGACCCCAAGGGCATCTTCGAGATCTTCAGGGAAGAGAGGGTGCCGCCGGCACTGGAGACCAGGAATCATTCAGAGGGTTCCAGTATCACGCAGGATATTTTCTAGCGCTTTTTGTTTTTTACCCGTGCCGGCCCCGCGATTTCTAGCGGGCAGTAATCCAGATGTCATCATCTCGCAGGTCGTGCCCGCGCAGCAGGCGCTTCGCAGCTCTTTATTTTTTTGGCACCAATCTCGCGTTTTCCAGCGAGCAGTAACCCAGATGTCAGAATTTCGCAGAAGGTGCCCGCGCAGCAGGCGCTCGCGATTCTCTATGTTTTTCTTTGTTCGTCACGGGTCTCGCGAGCAGTCATCCAGATGCATGAATCCCGTCGACGGTGCCCGCGCAGCAGGCGCTCGCGAGTTACCTAAACGGAAGCATCTCCAGGAGGCACTGATTCACGTCGAAAGGAATGGTGGATCTACTCGTAACCTGGTTCGAGCGAAGCGCCTGCAGCGCGGGCACTGCCCATCCGCTCTATTATCTGGACCACTGCTCGCGAGCCCCACGACAAATTCAAACCATAAAAAAAAGGCGCCTACGGCGCCTTTTTTAAACAAACAGCAACTATTTCCCTCTACTGAAACGCTTGTTAAAGCGATCAATTCGGCCAGCTGAGTCAATAACTTTCTGCTTACCTGTGTAGAACGGGTGACAATTTGAGCAGACTTCCAGGTGAATATCTTCACAGGTAGTCGACCGGGTTTTAATCACATTGCCGCAGCTGCAAGTTGCAGTGATTTCTTCGTATTTTGGATGGATTTCGGCTTTCATCTCGAGCAGCCCTGCTAATTAAAGGTGGCGAATCATACCAGAACCCTATCGAATGACAAGGATTGGGTAAACCGCATTTTCTATGGGCTACAGCATGCCCCACAAGTGGCATAATGATGTTTTACTCCTGCGCGTCAACAATGCCAGATTCAACAATTTTTGTTGCAGTTGCCATCCCCACGCCATTACGCAACAGGTTCCATTATAGCCTGCCCGCAAATGCGCGAGTCGCTATTGGTTCGCGTGTACGAGTACCTTTTGGATCTAGGAAGTTGATTGGCGTTGTCACTGAGGTGAACAGCCGGCCTGATATCGATATTGCAAAGGTGAGACCTGTCCTTGAGGTGTTAGGCGCCGGAGGAAACCTAACTGAACCAATTCTCAGGTTATGCCGCTGGGCATCTGATTATTATCACCACCCAATCGGAGAAGTCTTGGCGAGCGCACTTCCCACCCTCCTTCGAAAAGGCGCAGACCCGCAGGAGCCCAGCCAACTTTTGACCCTGACACCCGCAGGAAGCCTGATTGACCAACAATCCCTGGGGCGAGCATACGCGCAACGGAAACTGCTGCGCGCATTGCAACAATCCGGGCGTACGAGAGAAGAACTAAGCGCCATGGATATCTCAAGTCAAACAATCCGCTCGATTGAAAAAAAAGACTGGGCACAATGGCACGCGGAAGTTCCGGCACCCCTCGAGCCCTTCTCTTCTGGTTCGGTTAACCACTCGGGAATTACGGTCACAGAGGAACAGGCAACGGCGATAGACGCAGTTCAAAACCGCACCGACGGCAAACCCTTCCTTCTATACGGCGTGACGGGCAGCGGTAAAACAGAAGTCTATCTGAGAGTCATAGAACCGCTATTACCAGAAATAGGCCTGACGCCCCAGACTATTTCAAGATTCCAGGACAGGTTCGATGTCCCCATCACGATTCTCCACTCTTCGCTCACAGACAAACAAAGAGCTCTCGGCTGGCTCCAGGCCAGGGAGGGGTCAGCAGGCATCATCCTGGGTACCCGATCTGCGATTTACACGCCACTCAAGTTTCCCGGGGCTATCATTGTTGACGAGGAACATGACGCTTCATACAAGCAACAGGATGGGTTTCGATATTCAGCACGCGACCTCGCGGTTCTGCGCGCCGGATTCGAAGGCTTGCCTGTCATTCTGGGTTCAGCGACGCCCTCGCTAGAGAGCCTGCACAATGCCGACAGCGGTAAGTATCACCTACTACAACTTGCGACGCGCCCACCCGGCATCGAACCAGAACGCTACGAGCTTCTGGATACTCGCCACCTGGAACAGAAAGACGGACTTACCCGGGCATTGCGCCACCGGATTGGTGAGCGACTCGCAAACAAAGAGCAGGTCCTGATCTTCATTAATCGGCGAGGCTTCGCACCGGTCATGATCTGCAACGATTGCAGCTGGATCGCACACTGCAGCCGGTGCGACGCAAAACTGACGTACCACCTGAATACCAATACGCTGGTTTGTCATCATTGCGGCACCATTAGTCACAACATCACCCGTTGCCAATCCTGCCGTAGCAGTCAGCTCTCACCACTTGGCTTGGGCACCCAGCGAATCGAACAGACACTGACGGCAATGTTCCCCGAATTCCCGGTCCTGCGCATCGATAGGGATTCCACCAGACGCAAAGGATCGATGGAATCGTTCATTTCAGAGATCAACACTGGCGAATCAGCCATCCTGGTAGGCACCCAACTCCTCGCAAAAGGACACCATTTCCCCAACGTAACACTGGTGGCCATGTTGGACATCGACTCTGGGTTCTACTCAGCGGATTTCAGGGCAACGGAAAGACTGGGCCAGATTATCCTGCAGGTGGGCGGGCGTTCGGGACGGGCAGATAAACCCGGCACCGTCACTATCCAGACGGCTTTTGCCACACATCCCCTGATGGAAACACTGGTTCAGGATGGTTATTTCGAATTCGCTACTGGTCTGCTCCAGGAACGAAAGGAAGCTGGCCTACCACCTTTCACGTTCCATGCCATCATCAGGGCTGAGGCCAACTCATCAACTACCGCCAGATCGTTTCTTGAATCCATCATCGCGAAGGTACAGGTGCGCAATACCGTGAACCTGTTGGGACCAATACCCGCTCTCATGGAGAAGAAAGCAGGCCGGTATCGGCAACTGCTGATAGTAACCTCGGCAAACCGGTCAGATCTGCACCGGGAGGTACGCCACATCATTCAGACCACGGAATCCTTGCCCGACTCAAAAAAGGTACGCTGGTCGGTGGACGTAGATCCAACAGACATGTTTTAGCGCGCATCGGAAGCCGATAAACCCTTCCAATCAAGAAATCGCCCTAGATACTTTTTAGCGGTTTCCATACAATCTCCCTGCATATTCTCTACTCGAATTTTAATGACTCAGGACTTCGCGAAAAAACGTCCCCCAAAGGAATCGGCACGGGTGCGGGCCTTCTCTTTGCCGACATTTGTTACAGGGTTCCTGGTCGGCGCCTTCATCACTTTCCTGATTGCCCTCTGTTACCTGAAAGCCTCTGGAGGCATCCTGGCAACCGATGGCGGGAAACCCAGGGCCGAACCACAAGCCAACGATGACAGCATGCAGTGGGATTTCTACGAAATTTTCCCGAAGTCGGTCGTCCCGGTCGTCGAGGAATACACCAAAACTGGTAAAAAGGTGATTGTTGATAACTCAAGGTGGGTATTACAGGCCGGATCATTCAAGGATGCCATAGATGCTGATGAGCGCAGAGCTACCTTGATAATGATGGGTTTGGATGTCAGCATCCAGAAAGTGAAGGTGGACGGTGCCAACTGGCACAGGATCATCGTCGGCCCGTTCGATTCCGTACTGGAGCGCAGTAGAGCACAGAACAAGCTCGCTCAGGCCGAGATACCCTCTATCCCGATGAAGATTCCAGCCTCCTGAACCTAAAAATAGTGACTTGAAAAATACCGGATTACACCCCATCTTTCTTTTAACGCGATCCAACGCTCCATAATCCCAGACACGAGACCAAACCCATTGAATCAATTCGAAGGCACAACCATTCTTTCTGTTCGAAAAGGCAACTCCGTTGTCGTCGGCGGCGACGGCCAGGTGACCATGGGCGACACCGTCATGAAAGCCAATGCGAGGAAAGTCAGGCGACTCTATAAAGACAATGTAATTGCCGGGTTTGCAGGAGGTACCGCTGATGGTTTCACCCTGGTAGAGCGCTTTGAAGGAAAGCTGGAAAAACACCAGGGAAACCTGGTGCTGGCCGCAGTGGAGCTTGCCAAAGACTGGCGAACCGACCGCGCCCTTCGTCGTCTCGAAGCCTTGCTTGTGGTCGCCGACAACGAGAATTCATTATTGATAACCGGCAATGGCGACGTCGTCGAACCTAACGATGGTATTATGGCGATCGGGTCGGGCGGCCAGTACGCAAAGTCAGCTGCCCTTGCGTTACTGGGCAATACAGAACTCAGCGCCAGAGAGATAGTCGAGAAGAGCCTCTCCATAGCGGGTGATATTTGCATCTATACGAACCAGGAACAAACGATCGAAGAGATCACCTTCTAAAGGAAACACATGTCCAACATGACCCCCAGGGAGATCGTCCACGATCTCGACAAACACATTATCGGACAGGATGACGCAAAACGGGCAGTAGCCATTGCGCTCAGAAACCGCTGGAGACGAATGCAATTGCATGAGGAGCTCCGAACGGAGATATCCCCAAAAAACATCCTGATGATTGGCCCGACAGGGGTTGGTAAAACAGAAATCGCACGGCGACTAGCCAAACTTGCAGGAGCACCCTTCATCAAGGTAGAGGCGACCAAGTTCACTGAGGTCGGGTATGTCGGTCGCGACGTAGAATCGATTATCCGGGATCTGGCTGAAGCGGCCGTCAAAATGCTGCGCGACGAACAAATAAAGCAAGCAGAGCCGCGGGCTTTCGAAGCCGCAGAAGACCGAGTACTTGAGGCTTTGTTGCCATCGGCAAGGGACGCTGATTCAGATGAGAACTCATCTACCCGCCAGTTGTTTCGTAAAAAATTAAGAGAAGGGGAACTGGACGACAAAGAAGTCGAAATGGAAGTCCAGGCCACTGCGATTGGGGTTGAAATCATGGCGCCACCTGGCATGGAAGAAATGACCAGCCAACTACAAAATATGTTCTCGTCCATGGCTCCCGGGAAAAACAAGTCAAAAAAAATGACCGTAAAAGACGCAATGCGCCGAGTCACTGACGAGGAAGCAGCTAAGCTTATAAACGAAGACGAGCTTCGAAGCACCGCAGTTGAAGCCGTAGAACAGACCGGTATCGTTTTCATTGACGAAATGGACAAGATCGCAAAACGGGCAGACCACGGAGGCGCCGATGTCTCACGCGAAGGCGTACAAAGGGACCTCTTGCCCATGATAGAAGGCAGTAACGTGTCCACGAAGTACGGCATGATCCGGACAGATCACATTCTGTTTATTGCTTCAGGTGCTTTCCATCTCTCCAAGCCTTCGGACCTCATTCCGGAACTGCAGGGACGGTTACCCATCCGGGTAGAACTTTCTGCACTCAGCATCGAGGATTTCGAGAAAATCCTGACCGAACCGGACGCATCACTGGTCGAACAGTACCAGGCGCTAATGCAAACAGAAGGCCTGAACATCATCTTCACTAAACCGGCGGTGCACAGAATTGCCGAAATCGCCTGGCAGGTTAACGAACAGACGGAAAACATTGGCGCGCGAAGACTTCATACGGTCATGGAGCGGCTTCTGGAAAAGTTATCCTTTGACGCCACCGATATCGCAGCAAAGGAAGCAGGTAACATCACCATTGATGAAACCTACGTTAACGAACATCTGCAGAACCTCGCCAACGATTCGGACCTTTCCCGGTATATACTCTAACTATGACTAATCAACTATGACTCATCTACCATGGCTCACTCTTTTTTAGACTGTTCAAGATGACAAACTCAAACGCACCCGCTGCAGTTAACGTACACAAAAAGTCAGCCACCCTGGAATTGGTTTACCACAATGGTGACTCTCACCAGTTGTCAGCAGAGTACCTGAGGGTATTTTCGCCTTCTGCCGAAGTACAGGGTCACGGTCCCGGGCAGGAGGTTCTCCAGCATGGTAAAAAAGAAGTACAGTTCCTGGACATCCAACCCCAGGGACACTACGCCATAAAAATCACTTTCTCAGATGGCCACGATTCCGGCATTTTCAGTTGGGAGTACCTGTTCCAGTTGGGAGAAGATCACCAGGAAAACTGGCCGCAGTACCTGGCTGAACTGGGCGCCGCCGGAAAATCCCGATCTCCCCAGTTTATTGCCCTAGGAAGCTGATCAGAAGACAAACTTAACCCCGTCATCCCAAAAAACATCCCTTCGAAAGATAGACAGGATACAATGCGCTTCCCCGGTCGAATCGCATCACCAACCGAGTATGGACAAAGAAGACGACGTCACGCATTTTGGGTACCAAAAAGTACCCATCTCTGAAAAGGCAGGCAAAGTAGCCCAGGTCTTTCATTCAGTGGCTGAAAGATACGATATTATGAACGATGTCATGTCTCTCGGAACTCATCGTGTTATGAAGAAAATGGCTGCCAATGCGACTCACGCTCGCACTGGTCACCATATCCTTGATTTAGCAGGAGGCACCGGGGACATGGCTATCCTGTTGTCGGAATACGTCGGCGCAGACGGACGCGTCTACGTCTGCGATATCAACGGAAGTATGCTCTCCCAGGGCCGGGACAAGCTGCTCAACCGTGGCATCTTAACCAATGTCAGTTACGTGCAGGCAGACGGGGAAAAACTACCCTTCCCCGACGAATCGTTCAATGCCATTACGATTGCATTCGGGTTGCGTAACTTTACTGCAAAAGAATCCGCTCTCCGCGAGATGTACAAAGTCATCAAGCCCGGCGGGAAACTCGTCATTCTCGAGTTTTCAACACCGGACAACACACTTGTCCAAAATGCCTATAAGGGCTTCAGCAAAATCTGGCCAAAGATTGGGAAACTGGTGACTGGCGATGAAAGCAGCTACCAGTACCTGGTGGAATCCATTGAGATGCATCCAGACCAGCAGACGCTCAGCGACATGATCGGCAACGCCGGTTTTGGCAGAGTGCGGTACCAGAACCTGCTAAATGGTATTGCGGCAATCCATCAAGGTATAAAACCAAGACTGGAACCAACTGCATGAACTTCCTGCGGATTATCCGAATCCTCTCGACCTTCGTGCGACTCAGGCTGGATCGGAACATTCCTAACGAAGCCCGCAAGGGTGCTGTTGCGAAGCTTCTCTGGATACTCAAACTATTTCCGGAACCGCGAACTTCGGGCCCGGAATCAGCCAGATTGGCGCTTGAACAACTTGGCCCTATTTTTATCAAGTTCGGCCAGATACTCTCTACCCGTAAAGACCTCTTCAGCGACGAGATGTCGCAAGAACTGCAGAAGCTTCAGGATCAAGTACCCGCGTTTGACTCCAACACTGCGGTAAAAATAATAGAAAGCGAAATCAGGGGCCCTATCCCCTCTCTATTTACTTCGTTCGATTCCGTTCCGCTCGCATCTGCCTCACTCGCCCAGGTTCACGCCGCATCCATGACCATCGGCCCGGTCGAAAAAGAAGTCGTGGTGAAGGTCATACGACCCGGTATCCAAAAGGTCATCGAACGCGACATCAAACTGATGTACTTTTGCGCCAATCTACTCGAGAAGTTCTGGCCAGACGCCAGGCGTTTGCACCCAGCCGCCATCGTCAAAGACTATGAGTCTGTCATTCTTGGGGAACTCGACCTGAAACTGGAAGCCTACAACAGCAGACGCCTCCGTGATAACTGGTCGGGGTCGGGCAAGCTCTTCGTTCCGGAAGTTTATGAAACCTGCTCCACCAGTCGCATCATGGTAATGGAGCGAATCTACGGCGTTACCGCAACGGACCTGCCCTCCCTCCGGGACAAAAATGTTGATCTAAAAAAACTGGCACATCTTGGCGTGGAAATATTTTTCTCTCAGGTGTTTGAAGATAATTTTTTTCACGCGGACATGCATCCAGGCAACGTATTCGTCGATGTTACAGATCCTGACAATCCAACCTACATCGCCCTGGATTGCGCCATCATCGGATCATTGACCGAGAACGATAAAGACTACCTGGCGCGAAACCTACTCGCGTTCTTTCACCGAGACTATGATGAAGTCGCCCGCCTGCATGTAAAAAGCGGTTGGGTCCCCTTTGATACAGACATTAATGAATTTTCCGAGGTCATCAGGCGGGTTTGTGACCCATTTTTCCAGAAGCCCATAAAAGACATTTCTTTTGGAATAGTGCTTCTGGAACTGTTTGATACCGCACGAAGGTACAACATGGAAGTACAACCACAACTGGTACTTTTACAAAAAACACTAATTAACATTGAAGGTATGGGTCGACAAATCTATCCGGACCTCGACCTGTGGGAAACTGCAGCACCATTCATGGAAAGATGGATGAAAGACAGAATCGGGGTCGCAGGCCTTATCAAAAGAATTTCCGAGAAAGCTCCGCGATGGCTGGACCAGCTTCCTGAAATTCCAGATCTGGCTTACGACGCAATGGTGGAGATACGAGATTTAGCCGCGCAGAACCGCGCGCAGATCGCAACGCTGACAGAGGTCAAACAGGCCCTGCAGGAACAGACCAGGCGTGCAAAATACCAGCGCCTGGGTGGCCTGGCCCTGATCGGTGCAATACTGTCACTCGTCGCCCCCACCACAGGATACGCAACAGATATTGATCCCATTATCCCAGGGTCGGTGTTGGGAATGCTGGGGATCTACTGGATGTATATTCATTCCTGACATGATATTCTCGCCGCCCTTTTTTCACAGCCCTTATTAAAAAGCTTTTATTAAAAAGACCTGCTTTAGGGTAAAACCTTTAAGCGGTAGAATTGGAATCATAATGGAACAAACAAACACAGACTGGCTTGACGAAGTCAGCTTTGACGATGCAGGGCTTATCCCCGTCATAGCGCAGGATTTCGAATCACATCGCGTATTAATGGTCGCCTGGATGAACAAAACTGCGCTGCTTGAAACAATTAAAACCGGGTTAGCCACCTACTGGTCCCGGTCTCGGGATCAACTCTGGCGAAAAGGCGAGTCATCGGGCCATGAACAAGCTGTAAAAAGCGTCCAGCTTGACTGTGATGGTGATGTGCTAACATTGATCGTTGAGCAGAAAGGCAATATTGCTTGTCATACAGGCCGAAACTCCTGTTTCTTCAGGGTACTAACCAAAGATGGCTGGCAGATATCCGAACCCGTCCTAAAGGACCCCAAGGAAATTTACTCCGATGGATAGCATTCTGGAAAGGCTAACCGTAATTCTAGAGGAACGCAGGCATGCAGATCCGTCCACATCCTATGTGGCTGGCTTGCATGCAAAAGGGGTCAACAAGATTCTGGAGAAGGTCGGCGAAGAGGCAACCGAGGTCATTCTTGCAGCAAAAGGAGCCGAGTCATCTGGCAACGTCGAAGAACTGGTCAGGGAAACAGCCGACCTTTGGTTCCACACCATGGTATTGTTAGGGCATATGGAATCTTCACCGGCAGCTGTGCTGGAAGAACTGGAACGCAGGTTCGGCACATCAGGCCTGGAAGAAAAAGCATCAAGATCAAAATAACCAATACACAATATTATTAGGAAGGAGGTCGCTATGTCCTTTGGTATAACAGAACTCGTCATCATCCTGGTCATTGTCCTGTTACTCTTTGGCACCACAAAACTCAAATCGCTTGGCAACGACCTGGGCTCAGCAATCAAGGGTTTCCGAACTGCAGTCAGTGATGAAAAGACAGCTGGTACAGACGGCGACGAGAGCGCTGAATTAGCAGAAACGCAAGAAACCAAAGACCCCGGTTAAACGTCTCCGCACGCCAACGACACCTCGGAAAATAACATGTTCGACATAGGGTTCCCGGAGCTAGTGGTCATCAGCATAGTTGCCCTGCTGGTCATTGGCCCGAAAAAACTCCCGGAAACAATTCGCACCATGTCATTGTGGGTCGGCCGGATCCAAAGAAGCTTCGCCAGCATTCGACGGGAAATCGAATCAGAGATCGGTGCAGATGAAATTCGTCAACAATTGCACAACGAAAACATCATGAAGGAACTGGAGGAAACCAAAAACACCCTCCAGCAGGCCGGTCAGGATGTCAGGACCACGATCAACGCCACGGTTGAACGCGCTGAGACTTCCGCCCCTGCTGATAAAGGCAAATCCCGGTCCAAAGACAATGACTGACCAGGACTCTCCACAGCAGGACTCTTCTTCACAAGACGCTTCTTCTCAAGACTCTTCTTCCCAAGACTCTTCTTCCCAAGATAAGGGACAACCTCTGGTCGATCACCTTATTGAACTGCGAACTCGTCTGCTGCATGCAATCCTTTCGGTACTGATCATTTTCCTGCCGCTGTTTTACGTCGCAAACGACATCTACTATTACATATCTGAACCACTCCGGCAGTTTCTGCCGGAAGGCACGACGATGATCGCCACTGACGTCGCCTCGCCCTTTCTAACTCCGTTTAAACTATCACTGGTGCTATCGATATTTATCGCCATGCCATACATCCTTCACCAGATCTGGAGTTTTATTGCACCAGGGCTTTACTCAAACGAAAAGAAGGTCGCGATGCCATTGCTGGTAAGCAGCATTTTGCTTTTCTACGCAGGGATCGCGTTCGCTTTTTATGTAGTCTTCCCTCTGGTTTTTGGCTTCTTTACTGCAGCTGCGCCAGAAGGCGTCACTGTCATGACAGACATTAATCGCTACCTGGATTTCGTCCTGAAATTGTTCTTCGCTTTTGGAATTGCTTTTGAAATACCAATCGCCACGGTGCTGTTAATCTGGACAGGGGCAACATCGATCGCCTCCATCGCCAGCAAACGAGCATACGTTATCGTCGGCTGCTTTGTTGTAGGCATGATATTAACTCCGCCGGACATCATCTCACAGGTGCTGCTTGCCCTTCCCATGTGGCTGCTCTTCGAAATCGGTATATTGTTTGCCCGGATTTTCAAACTGGACCGATCTGACTCTTTCGCAGCCGATTCCGAGGAGACTAACGAGTAACCTTGTTCACGAATTAAGCTGGAACGTCACTGGCCCATCATTCGTCAGCGACACCTTCATATCTGCACCAAATCGGCCTGTCTCCACTGGCACGAACTGCCGCGCCGCTTCAACAAAATCGTTGTAGAGCCTTTCTGCAAGCTTCGGTGGGGCAGCCGAAGAAAATGATGGGCGAAGCCCTTTGTGGGTATCTGCGGCCAGGGTGAACTGCGAAACAATCAGCAGCGAACCCTTCACGTCTATCAGCGAAAGGTTCATGTGATCTTTTTCATCATTGAAGACGCGGTAGTTTACGATCTTCGAAAGCAGTTTCTCTGCTCTCGCTGGCGTATCTTCCCTCTGAACCCCAAGAAGCAGCAGCAGGCCAGGACCAATTTCGCCATGAACCTGGCCATTAATGACTACTGAGGCATCGCTTACTCGTTGAATCAAACCAAGCACGGTGAAAGACGCCTAAACGTCGAAGTCGGCTTCGAACCTGAGCGCCATATCTCGGGTAGCACGAATAAGTGCATCGATCATCGCAGGTTCTGTCGCCGAATGGCCGGCTTCCCGAACAATGTATAACTGCGAAGTTGGCCAGGCTTTACGGAGCTGGTGGGCATTGCCCAGGGGGCTGACACAGTCAAACCGAGCATGAACGATAATACCCGGGATGTCCTTCAGGACAGAGGCATTATTAAGCAACTGGCCAGGCTCAAGGAAACACTGATTCCTGAAATAATGAGTCGCAATCAGGCATCTTGCATGGGCCCGACCGCCATCTGAAAAATGTTTAATCAATCGTGAATCTGGATGAAGCGTCGAAACATGTGCTTCCCAGGTTGACCAGGCTTTCGCTGCAGACATACGGGCCAACTCGTTATCCTGCATCATCAGCTCGTGATAGGCCTCACAATTGCTTGGCTTTTCGTTACCTTCCGCCTTGCCCTTATTAAGGACCGGCGAAACAAAATCTTCCCAGTGATCAGGGAAGAAAAGACTTGCTCCTTCCTCACTAAACCAGTCGATGTCCTGTTGACGCCCCAGGAAGACTCCTCTGAGGATCAGGCCCAGAACGGTTTCCGAATGTTTTTGCGCATAGGCGAGGCTGAGCGTTGAGCCCCATCCACCACCAAACACGATCCATTTATCAATCCCCAGATACTCGCGGATCTTGTTCATATCAGACACAAGATGGTCTGTCGTGTTGTCGGTCAACTCTGTATGCGGCGTTGACCGGCCAGCACCTCGCTGGTCAAACAGGATGATGCGGTACTTATCGGGGCTAAAAAAGCATCGCGAGTTAAATTCACAGCCGGACCCGGGTCCGCCATGAACGAATACGACGGGTATCCCATCGGGCGTGCCACTTTCATCCATGTACAACTCGTGTACATCATCAACTTTCAGCTGATGCCGAGCATAAGGCTTTATCTCAGGGTAAAGGGGTAGCATCAGGCAATTTTCTCCCGGAACGCTCGCTTGCGTTCATTTTCAGTCAGCAACTTCTTGCGTAAACGCAAATAATTCGGCGTGACTTCAACCAGCTCTTCATCATTAATGAATTCAATCGCCGCCTCAAGGGAGTGCTTAACTGGAGGACTCAAAATCACATTTTCATCCGTACCCGAGGCTCGAACATTGGTTAACTGTTTTTCCTTTATGGGATTAACGGGCAAATCATTTCCCCTGGAATGCAAACCGACGATCATGCCCTCATAAATCTCCACATTCGGACCTACAAAAAGCCGGCCCCTGGCTTGCAGGTTATTGAGCGAAAATGCCACACTTTTCCCACTCGTCATCGACACCAGCACACCGTTGGTTCGGGTAGAGGAATCTTCGCTCACGATTCGCCCATAGTGGGAGAACACGCTATTCATAATCCCGGTCCCCGACGTTATGGTCATGAACTCTGACCTGAATCCAATTAATGCTCGCGTTGGTATATTGAACTCCAGCCTCGTCCGTCCCGAGCCATCTGGCATCATGTTGGTCATGGTCGCTTTCCGCAGCCCCAATTCCTCCATGGTACTCCCCTGATGTCCATCATTGATGTCCAGCATCAGGTCCTCAAAAGGTTCCTCCACCTTCCCATCGACCTCACGGAAGATAACTTCGGGCCTTCCCACCGCCAACTCATAACCCTCGCGTCGCATGGTTTCGATCAGCACTGACAAATGAAGCTCTCCCCGGCCGGATACTTTGAATTTATCGGCATGTGTTGTAGGTTCAACTCGAAGTGCGACGTTATACAAAAGCTCCTTTTCCAGTCGCTCCTTAAGATGGCGGCTGGTAACAAATTTCCCATCAAGACCGGCAAAAGGAGATGTATTAACCTGGAAGGTCATTGAGATAGTAGGTTCATCCACTTGAAGCGCCGGCAACGCTTCAGGATGTCCCACGGCACAGATTGTATCGGAAATCTTTATACCCTCTACTCCGGCCGCTCGTTCCAAACCTTTATAACCCATCACCTGGAGTATCTTGCCTTTCCTCTCTTCGCCATCCCGAGAAACGACAACGATCTGGTCTCCGGTCATTATCTCGCCGCGGGTGATTCTCCCTAGCCCAATGACACCGACGTAGTTACTGAAATCCAGTGCACTAATTTGCATCTGTAGTGGACCATTTATATCTGTGGCTGGTGGTGGAACCTTCTCGATTATAGCTTCAAGCAAACAGCTCAGGTCGTCCTCTAACTCGTCCGGTGTGAGTCCGGCACGACCTTGTATCGCCGAGCCATAGATCACGGGGAAGTCAAGCTGTTCGTCATTTGCACCCAACTGGTCAAACAGCTCAAACACCTCGTCAACCACCCAGTCTGGACGGGCTCCGTCGCGGTCTATCTTGTTAATCATGACTATCGGGTTCAGGCCATTCTCGAACGCCTTACTGGTCACAAATCGCGTCTGTGGCATTGGCCCTTCAACGGCATCAACCAACAGCAGGACAGAATCGACCATCGACAGGATTCGTTCTACCTCGCCACCAAAATCCGCGTGCCCGGGCGTATCCACAATATTAATCCGGAAATTTCTCCACGTAAGCGACGTGTTTTTGGCTAGAATAGTAATGCCCCGCTCACGCTCAAGATCATTGGAATCCATGAGGCGTTCACCTTCATCTTCACCACGTTGCAGGGCACCTGCCTGGGACAACAGCTTGTCTATAAGGGTAGTCTTGCCATGGTCAACGTGGGCAATAATTGCAATGTTGCGCAGTTCAGTATCTGTCATAGGGAAAGAAGTCTGTGGATGGCGCTCAATGGATAGGGTGCGAAAACGGCGGAATTATACCCAAGCTGATATATAATGCGCGGCAAATTTTCCATCCTGGGACCAAAAGGCATTAATGACCAAGCAACGCCAAGCCGTATCCCTGATATCAGGCGGATTAGACTCCATGCTGGCGACAAGGGTGATCCTGGATCAGGGTATCCATGTCGAGGGTATCAATTTTTTCACGGGCTTCTGTGTCGAAGGCCATACACACGCGATTCGTTCCAAAAATAAGAAGAAAGAGAAGCGCAACAACGCTCTGTGGGTCGCAGAAGAGCTTGGCATCAAGCTGCATATTATTGATGTTATTGAAGAATACAAAGATGTAGTACTTAACCCTAAGCACGGATACGGCCGGCACCTGAACCCGTGCCTGGACTGTAAAATCTTCATGGTGAACAAAGCAGCTGCCTGGGCATGGATGGAAGAGAACGATTTCGACTTCATTATCACCGGCGAAGTCATCGGCCAGCGACCAATGTCCCAGAGAAAGGCAACAATGCCGATTATTGCCAGGGAGTCCGGCGCCGAGGATCGACTGTTACGTCCACTGTGTGCAAAAAATTTACCGCTCACCCTTCCCGAGCGCGAGGGCTGGGTGGATAGGGACAGGCTATTCGGCTTTCATGGACGTAACCGCACCCCCCAGATCGAGTTGGCCAAGTCCTTCGGCATTGAGGAATATTCGCAACCGGCCGGAGGCTGCTGCTTCCTGACAGACAAGTCCTATGCCAGCAAACTGGGAGATCTCTGGCAGTCTCGTGGTGAACGTGCCTACGAGATTGATGACATCATGCTTCTCAAAGTCGGCCGCCACCTTCGCCCTGCACCACACTACAAACTCATCATTAGCCGGGAAGAAGGTGAGAATCACTACTTGACGGGTTACCAGCACGAACACACCACTATCCGGACAGTTTCCCATCGCGGCCCAGTCACCATTGTTGATGGCACCCCGGACGACGATGACCTGCTTTTCGCTGCCCGTATTGCCGCACGGTATAGTCAGGGCAGGGACGCAGACAGGGTCACGCTATCCATTACCCCTCCCGGCAAGGACGGACGGGAGGTTACGGTACCTCCACTCGCAGCTACAGACGTCCTCGAGAACTGGTATGTCTGAACACGAGATTGATGCCCGCAGACTTCTCTGTCCTATGCCTGTCATTCGCACCCAGGACAAGATCAACACCCTTGAAGATGGTGACCTGCTCACTGTGGCCTGCACCGACCCAGGAGTGACAAGCGACATTCCAGCCTGGTGCCGCATCCATGGTCACGAGATCATCGATACGCTCACAGAAGGACGCGAGATAATCATCACCATCAGGGTTCATAAAAACCAGGCGCGAGCACCATAATAGAGCGCCCTTTTCGTGAGCGCGCTATTATGGTGCGTCCTTGGCGTTGCGAATCCCCGCAAGGTTAGTAAATACAAGGCATTTATTAATACACGTGGATGGCATATTCTTTGCTCCCTTAAATGCACCAAATGAAGAACTTCAACAAAATTCGGCAAAGGAGTGAACCATGTCAGAGAAAACTCTGGGATTAATAAAAGAACACGAAGCGAGGTGGGTAGATCTCAGATTTACCGATTCCCGCGGCAAAGAACAACACGTAACCAATAGCGCGTCAAAAATCGACGAAGATTTTTTCGAACATGGCGCCATGTTTGACGGTTCCTCCATCGCTGGCTGGAAACCGATCAATGATGCAGACATGATCCTGATGCCTGACGATTCAACAGCAGTGGTCGACCCATTTACAGAAGAAACAACCATAAACCTGCGCTGCGATATCGTCGAACCCAGCACGTTGCAGGGATACGAGCGAGATCCACGAGCCATTGCCAAACGCGCAGAGGCCTTCCTGTCCTCGACCGGAATCGGTGATACAGCCTACTTTGGCCCGGAACCCGAATTTTTTGTTTTCGACGACGTCAAATACAAGTCCACCATGAGCGGTGCCATGTATGAAATCGAATCTGAAGAAGCGGCATGGATGACAGCATCTACCTTCGAAGGTGGCAACACCGGTCACAAACCCGGCATTAAAGGCGGTTACTTCCCGGTACCTCCAGTCGATTCACTGCTGGATGTAAGAAACAGCATGTGCTCGGCTATGGAATCCATGGGCATCGACATTGACCTGCATCACCACGAAGTCGGTACAGCAGGGCAGTGCGAAATTGGCGCGAAGTTCAACACACTGGTCAGCAAAGCGGACGAAGTCCAAATCTACAAATATTGCGTCCACAATGTCGCACACGCTTACGGCAAGACCGCGACGTTCATGCCGAAGCCACTGGTTGGTGACAATGGTAACGGTATGCACGTTCACCAGTCCCTCTGGAAAGATGGCACGAATCTATTTGCCGGTGATGGCTACGGTAGCCTCTCACAGACTGCCCTGTACTACATTGGCGGTATCATCAAACACGCGCGGGCGCTCAATGCATTCGCCAACGCTTCTACAAACTCTTACAAACGACTGGTACCAGGTTTCGAGGCTCCGCTGATACTGGTTTACTCAGCGTTGAATCGTTCTGCTTCGATTCGGATCCCTTACGTTCAGGGAGGCAACCCTAACGGTATTAGAGCCGAAGTACGTTTTGGCGATTGCACGGCGAACCCTTACCTGATGTTCGCCTCCATGCTGATGGCCGGCCTGGACGGTATCAAGAACAAGATCGACCCTATTGGTCCTCTCGACAAAGACCTCTACGATCTGCCCCCAGAAGAGCTAAAAGATTTTCCAACTGTCTGTTCATCACTGGGCCAGGCACTGGATGCACTGGATGCGGATCGAGATTTCCTCCGCCAGGGCGACGTCTTTACCGACAGCATGATCGATGGGTACATTGAACTTAAGCGCGAGGAAGTCCAAAAACTTGATATGACCACGCACCCGGTTGAGTTTGAGATGTACTATAGCGTCTAGCGCAGCTTTCCCCGACCCTGTCGGGGAAAAACTAAAAAAGTCCCTCTGGTCAGGGGCTTTTTTTTGCCTGCGTTAAACTACACAATAGATCAGCTACGCCCATTGAGTCACCTATGAAAATATTCACAGCATTATTAGTTGCCCTGGCAAATTCCTCCGCCTGGGCAGAAGAGGTCTATCGAGAAGTTAACGATGAGGGCGTGCCCACATTCTCAGACCAGGCTATGCCCGGCGCGGAACCTATTACTCTTCGTAAACCCAGCATATTCACCGATACAACGTACCAGCAAAGTCAACTGAAACGACGAAGTGATGATTCGCTGACGCCAATGAAAATGGACTATAGCCTGCTGGTGACTAACCCACTCGACGACTCAGTTGTCCGCGACAATGCAGGAAACCTCAACCTGACTATTTCGATCTCACCATCAGTTCAATCAGGGCACAGTGCCGAACTTCTGATGGACGGTACTAAAATTCGCGACGTCCACGGTAACGGCATCATTGCACTCACTAACGTTGATCGAGGAACGCATGCTTTCAATATCAGGATTGTCGATAAAGAAGGTAATGTCGTCACCGATGGCCCCAGCAATAAAATTTCGATCCTTAGATACCACTCCGCCCCGTAAAACCCCGAGGTAGCCTCGCAGTAGTACCACGCTCTACACACACCAGCATTCATGCCCCGCAACCCTGCAGCATAATTATTGCACTATTATGGTGCAAATTGCCGAACCCTCTTGCTATGATAACCCTCGGCGAAGCGCCTGAAGCGCCGTTCTAAAGGGGATTTCGCCGAATTCCCTTCTTGGTGCACTTCTTGCAGACCTAACTAATAAACTCGTTAACTAATGCGAACAGACCCCGGTGCCTTTGGCACCTCCAATAGCCCTATGACGACAGAACCTAATCCAAAAAGTGAAACGGCAAGTGAGATCGTCCTTGGCAACTTGTCGACAGCAATCCTGGTCCTTGGCGAAGGGCACAATATCCTGTTCGCTAACCATGCAGCGGAAAACCTGTTAAAAGAATCGGCAACCCAGATGGCAGGGCAGTGCCTTATCGACCTGATCATTAACGGCGAGGAACTTGCTGAAATCGTCAGCGAAGCCGCTTTGACCAACAAGACCTTCACCCGGCGAAGAATGCAACTGCTGTTACCTGGTAAGGATAACTTCACGGCCGATGTTACCGTCACACCGGTTCTGGATCAGGGGCAGACCGTCGTAGAGCTTATTCCCATGGACCGCTATCTGCGCATTGATCGTGATGCCGCTATACAGGAGCACCACGATGTCACCCGCCAGATGGTCAGGGGACTCGCTCACGAGATCAAGAACCCTCTGGGAGGCATCAAGGGATCTGCAGAACTGCTCGCGAGGGAGCTTCCTGATGAATCTTTGGAGGAATATACCGACATCATCATCGAAGAAACCAATCGATTAACGTCATTGCTCGACAGGATGCTCGGACCCAACACCCTGGCACAGAAAACACCGATATCGATTCACCAGGTTCTTGAACGAACGGCAAATCTTATCGAACTGGAATCCAAGAATCTGGAAGTCATCCGTGACTATGACCCAAGCATCCCCGAGCTCCTCATTGACCCCGAGCTAATGCTGCAAGCAGTGTTGAATGTCGCCAGGAATGCCATGCAAATCCTTGAAACGACGCCTCATCCGGCACTGACTTTCACCACTCGAATCGAAAGACAGTTCACCATTAATGGCCAGCGACACAAGGTGGTTGTTCGCGTGGACATTAAGGACAACGGGTCCGGAATTCCTCCGGAAATACAGGAACAACTATTCTATCCAATGATCTCGCGGAGACCCGGAGGCACTGGGTTGGGATTACCTTTTGCTCAATCAATCATTGCCCAACACAACGGCATGATCGAGTTTGAAAGCGAACCCGGTGACACCACCTTTTCAATTATTATTCCCCTGGAGCAGAACAATGAGTAACAACGGCAACATCTGGGTGGTAGATGACGAACGCTCAATCCGCTGGGTACTGGAAAAGGCCCTGACTCAAAATGGTTGGGCCGTGGAATGTTTCGAATCTGCTGAACAGCTCCTTGAACAGCTACAGGTATCTACACCACAAGCTGTCATCACGGACATCAGGATGCCAGGGACAGACGGGCTGGAACTCTTAAACACACTAAAAGACAGTCATCCAGGATTACCGGTAATAGTCATGACAGCTCATTCGGATCTCGATAGTGCCGTTACTTCGATCCAGGGCGGCGCTTTTGAGTACCTGCCAAAACCTTTCGAAGTGGACGAAGCCGTTGCCGTTGTGGGTCGCGCCCTTGCGCAGACACAACAAACGATGACAGAGGAGCCACCACCAGAAGAAGATTCGGTTGAAATCATCGGCAAAGCGCCCGCGATGCAGGAAGTATTCCGCGCCATAGGAAGACTGTCCAAATCGAATGTCAGTGTGCTGATAGATGGCCAGTCCGGAACCGGCAAAGAGCGTGTGGCCCTTGCGCTTCACAAACACAGTATCAGGGCAGATAAACCTTTCATCCCCCTGAACATGGCCGCCATACCCTTTGATCTCGTCGAGTCAGAGCTTTTTGGGCACGAAAAAGGGGCCTTCACCGGAGCCAACCAAAGACGAACAGGCCGATTTGAACAGGCAGAGGGAGGCACGCTTTTTCTGGATGAAATCGGCGACATGCCACCAGAAACCCAAACTCGATTATTACGCGTCCTTTCAGACAGTGAATACTATCGAGTCGGTGGCATTGAGCCCCTTAAGGCAAACGTTAGAATCATCGCAGCCACACACCAGAACCTGGAAGAACTGGTTGCTGAAAATAAATTTCGCGAAGACCTTTTCCATAGACTCAACGTCATCCGAATACACCTGCCGACCCTGTCAGAACGACGTGAGGACATCCCTGCCCTTGCGGGTCACTTTCTGGTTCAGGCAGCAAACGAAATTGACGAAGAGCCCAAACGTCTGCGCCCCGAAGCGATGGAGTACCTGAGCGAACTGCCCTGGCCGGGAAATGTACGGCAACTGGAAAACGCATGTCGCTGGATTGCCGTGATGGCGACAGCACAGGAAGTCATGATCGAAGACTTGCCGCCAGAGTTGCTTCAGGAAAAACCCAACCAGAGCACAGGTGGTATTGACTGGGAACGAGCCCTGCGTTCATGGACAAGCGGACGTCTATCCGCTCTGGAACCCGGAGATACTGGCATCCTCCATGATGCCCTTCCCAGGTTCGAGCGAATCATGATTCAGGAAGCCCTGAAACAGACCGGCGGAAGGAAACGCGATGCCTCCAAGCTTCTGGGATGGGGACGAAATACCCTGACGCGCAAAATATCGGACCTTGGAATGGCTGACGAGAACCTGGAGGATTGATGCTGAATATCGTTCTCTATGAGCCAGAAATCCCACCAAATACCGGCAATATCATGCGCCTGTGCGCCAATACAGGTTGCACACTACATCTTGTGAAGCCACTTGGCTTCGAGCTCGACGATAAGCAGCTTCGCCGGGCAGGTCTTGATTACCGGGAGTATGCAGACGTCAGGGAGTGGGACAACCTGGGCACACTGCTTGACGAGTTTAATCGAGATCGCGTCTTTGCAATCACCACCAAAGGATTAATCAATCACACAGAGGTTGAGTTTGAGGCTGGCGATATTCTGATGTTCGGACCGGAGACGCGCGGGATACCCGACGCGGTACTCGGTTTGATGGCCGGCAATAGAAAACTTCGGATACCCATGCTGCAAAACTCCCGCAGCCTCAATCTGTCTAACGCTGTATGCATTGTCGTCTATGAAGCCTGGCGCCAGCTTGGTTTCCAAAGCGGTCGTTAAACGAACCCTTACTGAATCGGCGCGGTTTCCGCTTCAGCTCTCGCCGTGGCCTGCGCATAGATAGCATCAAAATTAACTGGTGCAAGCATGAGCGGAGGGAAACTACCTTTGGTGACAATGGAATCTATCGCTTCGCGGGCATAAGGGAATAGTACGCTCGGGCAAAAACTACCGAGCGTTTGGCCCAGCGCTTCTTCGGTCATCCCCTTGATCAGGAAGATGCCCGACTGCTGGAGCTCAATCAGGTAAATAACCTCTTCGGCCTCATTTTTGGCGGTTACGGTCAATCCAAGGGTAACCTCGAAGTTATCTTCACCAATATTGACATTACTGGTGTTCAACTCAAGCGCAACACTTGGCTTCCACTGCTTCAGGAATGCCTCTGGCGACTTAGGTGATTCGAAAGACACGTCCTTCACATAAATTCGTTGAAGCACAAAGGTTGATTCCTGTGTCTGCTCGCTCATTGATATTCTCCCATCACCATTGCTTTTAACTGATTACCGACTTCAAGACGAAATAACTCATCACAACCACCAATGTGTTGATCACCAATCCAGATCTGGGGAACAGTGTGTTGGCCAGATTTTTGCGTCATTTCCGACCTCAACCCCTGATCAGCGTCAACCGGGATATCCTGATAATCCCAGCCTTTACTTTGCAGCAGGCCCCTCGCCCTGATGCAGTAAGGGCAAAATCTGGTTGTATACATCACAATTGGTTGAGATATTGTCGCAGGGGCTGCCGGCTTATCGCTGCGCCCCGGCATCCTGCCTTTAATCCCTTTGCTTTCTTTCATAAACATCGTTACTTGACCATCGGCAGGCTACTCGCGGTCCACTCGGCCATACCACCTGATAACCGGCGAACGTTTTCAAACCCCAGAGCCTTGAGTTTTCGGCCCGCCGCACTCGCGTGCTGCCCCATCTTGCACACCAGAACGACTGGTTTGTCTTTATAGGATTCCAGCTCACCGATTCTCGCGTCAATGCTCGAAACCGGCATGCTTACAGCACCGGCAATATGCCCAGAGCTATATTCTTTGGTGTCGCGAATATCCACCAGCACAGCACCCTCGCGGTTAACCAGGTTAACCAGATTGGTCGGCGTTATCGCCGCACCGCCCAGCTTACCCTCGTTAATAACGAAAGCCACAAGAAGAAATACGAACGCACTCACCAAAATATAGTGATTACTTATAAATTCAAAAATCTGCTCAACCAAGGTCTGTCCCAGCAGCAAAATTAAGTCGCGGAGTATACACAATTGGTAATTATTTACCTGCTACTATTCAACCAATATGCCGTAACCGGTGATATCCTGAACTGTTTCCTATCGCAGCCTGTCATGATAAGTAATTCACCTACCGCACTAATCATCCTGGATGGATGGGGCCACCGAGCCGATCCTGAAGATAATGCGATCGCCCAGGCAGCAACGCCGGTCTGGGACGAGCTAGTGTCCACGCGGCCAAACTGCCTGATCTCCAGCTCAGGCCTGGATGTCGGTCTTCCCCCTGGACAGATGGGTAACTCCGAGGTCGGTCATATGAATCTGGGAGCTGGACGCGTCATTCATCAGGATTTCACCCGAATCAGCAAATCGATAGACGATGGTGAATTCTTTGATAATGCAGCGCTTTCCCAGGTAATGGCCGGAACAGCCCAATCAGGGAAAGCACTTCATTTGCTCGGACTTTTATCAAAGGGAGGTGTTCATTCCCATGAAGAACATATCAAGGCAGCCGTTGATATGGCCAGGTCCAGGGGCATCTCGCGCGTGTATCTACACGCTTTTCTGGATGGACGGGACGTTCCGCCTCGATCTGCCCGCACATCGATCGATTCAATGCAGGCACATATATCAGCCGGGGGCGAAGGCGGCATAGCATCAGTCGTCGGCCGGTATTTCGCGATGGATCGGGACAATCGCTGGGAACGCGTGCAACCCGCCTATGAATTAATCGTGAACGGCACCGCAATGCACCGTTTTAAGGACCCAGCGGAAGCACTACACGCTGCCTATGAGCGTGATGAGTCCGATGAATTCGTCCAATCCTCGGCAATTTTGTACCAGAATGAACCAGTCCAGATACAGGATGGTGATTCTGTCATCTACATGAATTTCAGGGCTGATCGAGCACGCCAACTGACCCGCGCCTTCACCGATGTTGCATTCGACAACTTCGAACGCTCCAGGGTGCCCGCCCTCACCAGCTTCGTCACCCTGACCCGGTACGCCGCCAATATTCCAGCACCATGCGCGTTCGCACCTGCATCTATCCAGAACAGCCTGGGGGAATATATTGCGTCTCTGGGAATGAACCAGCTGAGACTGGCTGAGACAGAGAAGTACGCACACGTCACTTTCTTCTTCTCCGGCGGCAGGGAGGAGCCATTTATTGGCGAAGACCGGCGGCTGATACCGTCACCGGACGTCGCGACCTATGACCTCCAGCCAGAGATGAGTGCCCAGGAAGTCACGGACACAATCATCGCCGCCATTAACGGTGGAAAGTACGACCTTATTGTCTGTAATTACGCCAACGGCGATATGGTGGGACACACGGGTAATCTTGAGGCGTCAATCAAAGCAGTGGAGACAATCGACCTGTGCCTGGGGCGCATCGCGGCGGCGCTTAAAGCCACCGGTGGGCAAATGGCAATGTAGAACAACTGAAGGATCACCAGACCGACCAGCCCCATACAGCTCATACTTCCGAGCTTGTGCCGCTTGTCTACATAGGGCCGCAGAACATCCAACTCGAACAGGAAGGGGGTGTACTCAGTGACGTATCACCTACCTTGCTCACCTTGATGTCCCTACCCCAACCGGTAGAAATGACCGGACGATCTCTGGCCGAAAATCAATAACAGGAATCATTGATGCAGAACCTAATCATTCTTTTTCTCGCCTTACTTCCAGTCATATCTGCGCAGGCAGAGCAGTCCGTGAGCCAGGTGGAAATCGAAGCCCGGCTAAAGGCTCTCGAGAAGGAAATCTCGAACTACAAGGAAACCCTGGATAGCACCCAGGGACAGAAATCAGAAATCGAAGCGACCCTCGAACGAAACGAGCAGGGGATTAACAAGCTGATCAATGAGATCGACACGATTGAGAAGGAATTGGATACCAGCAACGACAAAGTATCTTCGCTGACGGAAAAACAGAAAGAACTTCTGACCGTAAAAAGCGAACAACAGTATTACATCGAACAACAGGTCAGGGCTGCTTACGAAATTGGAAGCCAGGAATACCTCAAGGTCCTTCTAAACCAGGAAGATCCGAACGAAATTGCCAGAATGCTGACTTATTACGACTATTTTAATCAGGCCCGCTCAAGACAGATCGAATCCTACAACCTGACCCTGTTGGATTTAGATCGCGTAACACGGGAACTGGCTGAAGAAACCGTCGTGCTGGAATCCCAAAGAAGGGCTCTGGGCGCGCAGCAAAAAAGTCTCGCAAACGTGCAGAAAGAGAAACAAATGACATTGAAAGCGCTGATTAACCAGATCAGCACGACCGGATCAGCACTATCGAAACTGGAACAGGACAGGGGAAGACTGGAACAACTATTGGACAAGTTGCAGGAAAGCCTGGCCAACCTGGATGCGCCACGCAGCGCACAGCCGTTTGCGGGAATGCAGGGCAAGCTGCTGCTACCCGTTGAAGGGAGAATCAGCCATCGCTTTGGGAATCAGAGAAACCAAGGTAAGCTCAGGTGGCATGGCATCTTCATAGACGCAGCAGAGGGTGAATCCGTATACGCGGTTCACTATGGTCGCGTCGTATTCTCAGACTGGTTACGTGGTTTCGGTTTGCTCATGATTATTAGTCATGGTGAAGGTTATATGAGCTTGTATGGTCATAATCAGGCTTTGTTCCGGGAAACCGGAGATTGGGTATCCGCCGGCGAGGTGATCGCAGCGGTTGGTGACAGCGGCGGCCAGGATAAAACAGGGCTGTATTTTGAGATCAGAATTGACGGCAAGCCAAACAACCCTCAAAACTGGTGTGTCACACGAGAACAACGAGCTGCCTAGCGCAGCATAGCAGGAACGTTAGATGATTAAATTTATACTCACCATGGTAGCCGTGTTCGGGTTAACGCTTAATGCAATGGCAGACGAAGACGCTGTACCGACAATAGAAAAGGAAGCCTCGACCGACACCGTAACTCTTGAGCCCAGACTACCGTTGAATGAGCTTAGGGTGTTCGCTGAAGCATTCAATCGAATCAGCAGCGCCTATGTAGAAGAAATAGATGACAAAACACTTCTCGAAAATGCAATCAAGGGCATGCTGTCACAAATGGATCCACATTCATCGTACCTGGACAAAGACTCATTTGATGACCTTCAGGAATCTACCTCAGGCAACTACGGTGGTCTCGGCATAGAGATTGGCATGGAAGATGGCTTCGTCAAGGTGATTTCACCCATGGACGACACGCCTGCAGCCAAAGCCGGCATTGAAAGTGGCGACCTGATCATCCAGCTTAATGACACCCCGGTTAAAGGCATGAGCCTTTCTGACGCTATCGAGGCCATGCGCGGCGAGCCTGGAAGCGAAATAGAAATCACGCTGATCAAAACTGACAACCCAACACCTACACCCCTGACATTGACAAGAGAAGTCATCAAGGTTGCCAGTGTTAGGCAACGATACCTGGAAGACGGGTTCGGATACCTCCGTATCGCGCAGTTCCAAAGCGGGACCGGGGACGAAGTTGAAAAGGCTGTTATCCAGCTCAAGGATGAAGGCGATCTTGAAGGCCTGATTATCGACCTGCGCAACAACCCGGGTGGCGTTCTGCAATCTGCCGTGGCCGTATCTGACGTCTTTATTGACGACGGTTTGATCGTCTCTACCCGGGGCCGCATGGAGGATTCTGAACAAAGGTATAACGCACGTACACCAGACTCAATTCATGGCGTACCCATAGTTGTGCTGGTCAATGCGGGAACAGCCTCTGCATCAGAGATCGTTGCAGGCGCCCTGCAGGATCATGGACGGGCAATTGTGATGGGCACGACTACCTTCGGCAAGGGGTCAGTGCAGACCATACTTCCGCTCACCAACGAAAAAGCGATAAAACTGACCACCGCCAGATACTACACGCCAAACGGTAAATCCATCCAGGCTGCAGGTATTATCCCGGATATCTGGGTCGGTCGCTCCAAGGTGACACCTGCGAAGTCCAATCCCTGGCGGATAAAGGAAAAAAACCTGGCCAAGCACCTGGCTGGAGACAATGAAAGCGCCAAAGGAGAATCCGATGTCGATGATCCCCAAAGCCCTGATTCAATTGACTCTGATTCAAAGGACCCTGATTCTCCTGAGTCCACCAACCCCTATTCCAGTAACATGGAACTGGCGGTACGAGACTATCAGCTCAATGAAGCGCTGACATTACTCAAAGGTCTGCATATACTACGCAGGACGAAAACACCTCAAGGGTAGGCGTTGCCGAAGCCATTTCAGATCGGCTTTACTCCATTTTTTGTAGCACTTTTGCTACAGCTGGCACCCCCACCCTCATTTTCCGCAGACCATAACTATATCGCCATTATCATCGATGATATCGGTCACAACCGGCGCGCTGGTGAGAGAGCCATCGACATCCAGGCTCACCTGACCTTCGCGGTCATACCTGAAACCCAACACGCCGTTCGCCTTGCCAATTATGCCCACAGCGCCGGAAAAGAAGTGATGGTTCACCTGCCCATGGCGAACACCATGAACCAGCCACTCGGCGGTCTGGCATTAACAAACGGACTATCGGAGCAGGATGTAACTATGGTGCTGGACCAGGCAGTCCGGCTGGTTCCTTTCGCCTCGGGAATCAACAACCATATGGGCAGTGCCCTGACCCAGGAACCACAGGCGATGGTATGGCTCATGCGCGCTGTAAAACGTCACAAGTTGTTCAGAAATTGCGTTACAGGAAAATATTCGAACCGCCAGCCGTGATGTGTTTCTGGATAACGACAGGTCACTCTACGGCATCGACAAGGAATTCAGGCGGTTACTCGCCGTGGCAAAGCGGCGTAAAACAGCTATCGCCATCGGGCACCCCTACCCTTCAACCCTGCAATATCTGGAGCATGCCATCCCAATGCTAAAACGCGAGGGAGTACGGCTTATTTCGGTGTCAGAAATGTTGAACCTCAGGCTCGCAGAGCGACAACTCGCCAGCTATTAGACCTTCAGTTATCGGGCGTGAAATCCCGACAGAGAGCGATTGCCTCTTCCAGGTCCAGTGTACCTTCATAGATTGCGCGTCCGGTGATGACACCAGTAATACCACCGCTCAGTCGTTCACCTGCCTCGAGCAATGCCTGGATATCCTTGATATCAGTAACACCACCGGAAGCAATAATCGGTACATTGACCGAATCGGACAGGTCCTTTGTCGCATGCAGGTTAACCCCTCCCATCATGCCGTCCTTACCGATGTCCGTATAAACAATTCCGTCAATACCGTCACCTTCAAAAAGCCTCGCCAGGCTCTTCACTGAAATATCTGTCACTTCTTTCCAGCCATTGATGGCCACCATGCCATGCAGGCCATCCAACCCTACAATAATGTGCCCGGGAAAACGTTTACACATCTCACCGACAAATTCCGGCTCCTGGACAGCTTTCGTGCCGATGATCAAATAGTCAACGCCAGCATTAAGGTACGATTCAATCACTTCCGCGCTGCGAATTCCGCCGCCTAATTGAATCGTTAGATCCGGATGGTTCCTCGCGATCGTGTTTATGGCGCCTGCATTTCTTGGCCGGCCATCGAAAGCACCATCAAGGTCGACAAGGTGGAGCCGCTCACACCCTTTGGACACCCAATGCTCAGCCATTCCGACGGGGTCATCAGAATAGATAGTGGATTGGTCCAGTTGGCCCTGTTTCAGGTTAACGACTTTGCCATCCTTGAAGTCGATAGCCGGGATAATCTCCACCTATAAGCTACCTTTCGTTGAAGGTGTCACATCGGACATGCGCGGATCCGGTTCCACCGCCATTCGAAGTGCGCGCCCGAAAGCCTTGAAAATAGTTTCAATCTGGTGGTGTGCGTTGTCGCCTTTCAGGTTATCAATGTGCAAAGTCACCTTCGCATGATTCACAAATCCCTGAAAAAACTCGTGGAACAAGTCTACGTCGAAATCCCCAACCATCTGGCGAGCAAACTCGACGTTATAGACAAGACCGGACCGGCCTGAAAAATCAATGACCACCCGGGACAAAGCTTCATCCAACGGCACATAGGCATGCCCGTAGCGTCTGATACCTTTCTTGTCCCCGATCGCCTCGTTCACCGCCTGGCCAAGTGTGATGCCGATATCTTCGACGGTATGATGGGCGTCGATCTCCAGATCACCGTCGGCTTTAATCGTGATGTCGAGCAACCCGTGCCGTGCCACCTGGTCCAGCATATGATCAAGAAATGGCAAGCCCGTTTGAAACTCGCGCTCGCCACTGCCATCCAGGTTCACGGAGACCGAAATCTGCGTTTCCAGGGTATTTCTATCTATCTCAGCGGTTCTCATAGAGCCCTCAGCGTTTTTAGTTAGATCCTCAGCGTTTTTAGTTAGATCCTCAGCGTTTTTAGTTAGATCCTCAGCGTATTGTATAGATCCTCAGCGTGCTGAATAAATTCCTTTGCATGTTGTATGGACGCCTTAATAAACCCTATCAAGCGGGAAACGGCGGATTATACTGTTCCTGCATGGCAGTGCCAGCCTCTTATCGACCATATCGATTGCGCATAGCAGCCATTATAAAGCGCTGCCATGGGGTAAATACCGATTCTTTGTATTCGACTTGATCCACTTGCGCAGATCGGCTTCCAGATCGCCTCGCTCCTTCAATATCTTGACTAACGAGATCACAGGCGACTTGTTCCCAGCCTCCCAGCCGGAGACCTGCTCTTCCACCAGCGTAAATAGGCGAACAAGAGAAATAGCCGTATCGGAATCCAGCGCCCGCGCGGCCTCCCAGGCTGTGGGTCCCGCCGTCATGACCCAGTTTTCATTAGCCAGTTCAGCGGCATCGAGCATACCGGCATCCACGGCACCCGAAAGCCCGTTCGCCAATTGGAGGAAACGATCCAAAAGTGCAGGGTTCACTACCCTGGATTCGGCGTCCCCTCCGGGCTTCCACACACCAACACTCATATACATAATCCATGCTCTACAGGAATACCTATTATTGACGACTCTTCTGCGAGTCACCAGCGGTGTATCATCGAGACACGCACACCGGAGATAAACAAATGCCTCAATTCCCTATGACCGACTCGAGACGAAAGGCCCTGGAACGTTTTCCGGATTACGCCGTGGCGATCTCTCCCTACGAAGGCACAGTGACAGTAAAAGCCGGAGACACAGTGATTGCCAAAACCAAAGCGGCTTTACTCATCCAGGAAACCCGGCACGACGATGTCTACTACTTGCCAAGGGAAGATGTTGACCTGAGTTCATTGACCCCTACTGACCAATCGACCTATTGCCCTTTTAAAGGTCACGCTTCGTACTGGAGCTATACAGACAACAGCAACCTTGAAAATTTCATGTGGAGCTACGCAGAACCTTATGAGCAGGTTGAAAGACTGGCGGGGTACATGTCTTTTTACACCAATAAAGTTGTCCAGATTATCGACTGAAAATATCGTCAGTTGAGGTTTCCTGCAAAAGAAGCGGGTTAGTGGGTTAGAATAATTGAATTGCGGGTGTAGCTCAGTTGGTAGAGTTCTAGCTTCCCAAGCTAGTTGTCGCGAGTTCGAATCTCGTCGCCCGCTCCAGTTAACTACACTATTACCTTCTAAACCGTCTACAACACCCAGCTTTAAAGGGGGTGCCTATGGGACGTCGCAACAAAAACGCCACCTTGTACCCATCCTGCACGACTCCGAGAAAAGGGCTCAGCCCGCTCAAAGAACCGACACTACCCGCTGATTCACTGGCTGTCAGTCTTGCGCAATGTGGTCTGGAAACTTGGCTATCGGATCAAAAGCGGACATTGTGGTGTCCTGAATTTGCGTGAACGTCGGCAAGTGCCATACTTGATCAATATTTAGAAAGCCCGCATTGATTGACCTATACTCGCAGCCAGCTATCAGCCGTCCAATACCACTCACTATCCGCTCGGAAGGCAGAGAATTACCCATGTCAAACAACGTCCTGACCGAAGATGAGTTCAAAACGCTAATACAGTTGGCCAAGAAAGTCGTGTGGACCGATCGCGAGACTAAACGAAAAATCCAAGCCAATAAAATAAATATTACGCCAGTGAACTTCTATTCCAACATTCCTTCGGTTGAGGATATGGAGAATTCATTTGAGTATAAAAAACCACACGTATCTGACGGGCCCTATAGCGACATATTCGATCCAAAAAAAATGGCCTGGGTTCTGTCAGAACTGAAACAATACTCCGAAGAGTTTAACCCGCCCGTTGACAAGGTCTCAGAAGACTCAACGGAATTCTATTGGAACAACTCATCATTCTCCTATATGGATGCGATGTCCTACTACTGCATGATCAGGTATTTCAAACCCGATCGAATCGTTGAAATCGGTTCAGGTATGTCCACAGTCATTGCCAACCAAGCTATGGGAAAAAATGCAAAAGGTGAACAGATACTGATAGAACCCTACCCTCTTGACTACCTGACACAGCTACCAACAGTATCCTCGATAGAAGACAGGTTTGTGCAGAGTTTTGATCTTCAAGAGCTGGTGGCACTGGTCGATTCGTCAGACATGCTCTTCATCGATTCCACACACACAGTAAAACTGGGCAGCGATTGCCTCTACATTTATCTGAAACTTTTACCCGCGATATCAAAAAAACTCATCGTCCATGCTCACGATATCGCTTTGCCCTACGCATTCGGTCCGAGCAAGTTCGACAAGCATGTTTATTGGACTGAACAATACCTTCTGTATGCCTATATGTTGGACAACCCTAAAGTTAAAACATTGATGGGAAGTTTATACGCCAAAAAGAATCTACCGGTGCTCTCGAAGCTGATTATGAACGATAAGTACGGGGATGGCGGTGGCTCCTTTTGGTTTGAACTAGATGGAAGCGCGTAAAGGAACTGCTTGGCGCTAACTGCGACCCGCTTGCCAGCGGCTTCGAGGGATCACGGAGGTCGTTTCATCAGCGCCGGAACAGTCGCTCCGTCACGCCTCTACTCAGGACCCTGTGCATGAGAAGGTCGCTTAAACTATTGATTTAAAATAACAATAGAGGGTAAACAAGGATACTGGGGACTATTCGATAAAAAAAGTTGAGTTTGATGCGTTGCACCGCATAACGCTGCAACGCACCAAACGCTAGCCGAGACTTCAGCGTTTGAGTTGACTGAAACGGCTGAAACGGCTGAAGTGGCTAAAGCAGCTGAGCCTAAAGTTTAACTTCCCTTTTCCACAACATTTCGCGGATTTATGCCCGGGACCGCGGAGGCGCAACCGGTTTTTTTAAAGGGGACGGAGGGAGTTATCCCAGGCTTCGTTCCACACATTCCTCACAATGGCGAGAGATCTTCGCTGCACGGGAAATAGTCGCCAAGCCTACATACGACTATCAGTCGCTGTGCAAACTTACAGGATGCCTCGTCGCCCTCGAAGCTACCTACTCAGAAGTTATCGATATATTGAACTAAACCCTGTTCGCGTTAACGCGGGCCTGTCTCCCGCCGAGTACCCGTGTTCCAGTTACCATTTAAATACCAATGCTTTTGCAAGTTGGCTAACGCCCCACCCAATATTTCAACAGATCGGAACCTCATCAGAAGAGCGTGTCGCCAAATATTCCGCATTCGTATCCCAGGGTTGCCCTGAAGAAGAACTCAACACATTCACCAAGAGTTTTCGAAAAAATTGACCAACAGCGGATGCGCACACCATCAAAGGGCTGGAGGTAGCGCATCAGATTGATCCGGGCAGAGAAAGCTGTGGGCGCCCCTGGCCAGAGTAGTAACGCCCTCCGTCCCCTTTAAAAATTCAGGGGGCCAGGAGGAGGAGGATTACGCCGCTGATTAGGACTGCCATACCCAGAAGTTCCATTTTTTTTGGGCGTTCTTTAAAATAGAGAATCGATATTGCCAGTGTCAGTACGAATTCAACCTGGCCGAGGGTTTTGACATAGGCTGCACGTTCCAGGGTGAACGCGGTAAACCAACCGGCGGATCCGAGCACACTGGTGGCGCCGACAAACAAGCTCGGCTTCCACTTCCTGATGATGACCCTAAGCTCGGCAGCATTCTGTACCAGCAGCATCGCAAGGCTCATCACTGTCTGTACGAGAATCATGTATGCCAGCGTCAACGCAGCTGTGAACATCGCATCATCTATACCAAAAGACAGACTTGCCTGCCGGATCAGCAGCGATGTCAGCGAGAAAGCCAAACCGGCCCCTAAGCCGTAGAGCGATGATAGATTCCACAGGTCGCTGAGCCTTCCAGATTTGGAAACCGTGATCAGCACGAGTCCAACGACACAGGCCAACATCGCCATCCACCCGAGCCCGGACACCAGTTCCCCAAAAATAGTTAGCCCAATCACAGCCGTGATGAGAATTTCAGTCCTGATATAGCAACTACCAACCACAAAGTTCCGCAGGGTAAACAAACGAACGAGCAGAATGGTCGCAATAATCTGCAGGAACCCGGCAGCGATTCCATAGGCAATGAACAGAATGTTCAGCGCAGGAATAGACGCACCTCGATCAACCAGCAACCAACCGAGATACATTGCAATGAAAGGTAATCCAAAAAGATAACGGACCAGCGTTGCCCCGAGTGGCGATATATCCGCTATCAGGTACTTCTGGCCGGCTGTACGAACAGCCTGCATGGTCGCCGCCAGCAGTGACCAGAAAACCCAACTCTCAAGCATTAGCTGACCACTAACAAAAAAGGCTGCGAAGCGCAGCCTTTTCTCTGAACGAGCTTCGTATTACAACGCAGCAAGAATCGCCTCGGCTGAGCTCACTTCAAAAGCACCACCTTGTTCCAGGTTCAAAGCAGTAATCTTTCCGTCTTCTGCAATCAGGGAATAGCGGGTTGAACGTGTACCAAGCCCAAAGCCCGAGCCATCCAGTACCGTACCCATAGCTTTCGTGAAGTCACCATTACCGTCGCCAACCATCATGATTTCTTCGGCATTCTGGCCTTTGCTCCAGGCATCCATTACAAAGGCATCATTGACTGATACGCATACAATGGCATCAACGCCCGCAGCCTTGATCTTGTCGGCATTAGCAACATAGCCAGGCAGATGGGCTGCACTACAGGTCGGTGTGAAAGCACCGGGAACGGCAAACAAAACAACCTTCTTGCCGGCAAATATGTCCGCGGTAGTAATTTCCTGGGGGCCCTTATCACCCATAATATTCATGGTGGCTTCTGGTATTGAATCGCCTACTTGAACGCCCATTTTGTAGCTCCTACTGATGAATTTTGTGAAATTTTTGGAACGCCAAGTCTCTCTTTTCGCGGCAGAATGTGCAAGCGTATAAAAGGAAATTTGACCCTGACCGAGCTATTCCAACGCGCTGCCAACCGCCGCACCCATGTACCGGGTTTCACCAGCCACCTGCTGCAGTATCATTTTTTCAATCCGCCAACCAGTGCCTGGAATAAACACAGCATCATCGAAGTAGGTTCCCAGAAAAAGCCAGACCTTTTCATCCTTCTGCTCGTGCCATGCCTGTAAATAACTTTCCATAGTGGCGCTGCCCGCCACGACATTACACTCGTCATCCAGCACCAGCGACTTGATCTCAACCAGCTGAGTACCAATCAGGTGCTGGGTAGGACCCAGTTCACCCAATGCGCCCAACACAAGGTCTACCCATGCGTCAGGGCCAACCTGTGGTTCACGATCAGGGCCGGCATCCAGCTGCGCGTCTGCCGTAAACACCCGGTGATAAATCGCTCTGCCTTCAGCGATGGACTCAGGCGTCGCAATACCGATCTGGTCCGTCGCTTTCGCGTACCAGCGTCTCAAGTATTCAATTTCCTGGATCGCCTGTGTTTTAGCGGCGGTTTCATGACAACTCATTGCATATCCTCTGTTAACAAACAGAAAGCCAGTCAATAAAAGACTGACAAACAACACCCTTAATAATACGGTTTTTTTTANGCCGCTTCGACCGGCGTGATTTGCAGTTCAATCGTTCTGCCATTTTACTCTCTGGGCGCACTGGTTGTGCCAATAACTGAAGAATTTGGCTGGTCGCGAGCAGAATTCCAGCTCGCTCTGCTCTTCAGCACCGGTACCGGGGTCATTACTGCGCCCTTGGTCGGCATTGTTATTGACAGACTCGGCGCACGAGTGGTTGCCCTGTCAGGTCTGGTGGGACTAAGTTGCGCGCTCATTCTAGCGGCCTTCCAGAACGGTGAACTCTGGATGCTTTACTTCGCCTATACAGCGATGGCCTTTCTTGGTGCCGGCACCATCCCGGTAACCTGGACTCGGGCAATCACCAGCATTTTCGTAGCTCAAAGGGGGCTTGCGCTAGGTATTATGCTCAGTGGTACCGGCATCTGCGCTATCACGATTCCGCAACTCACTGTGTGGCTGACCTCTGAATATGGATGGCGAACGGCTTATCTTGGACTCGCGGCACTACCGACACTGTTGGCTGGCCCGTTGGTTTATTTCTTTTTCAAACCGGCAACAAGTGTTAAGGAAGGCAGTGAAGCAGCCAAAGCTTCGGAGCAGGGCATGACATTTTCTGAAGCAACACGGAGTTACCGTTTCTGGGTGTTGCTGACGTCCATCTTTCTGGTCTACATCGCTATGTCAGGCATGGTGCCAAACCTTATTCCTGCCCTGCAGGACCAGGGCATTCCCGCCCAAAAGGCAGCTACTGCCATCAGCATTTTTGGCATAGCGGTTATCGCGGGCCGACTCATCGTCGGATACCTGGTGGATAAACTCTGGGCACCAGGTGTAGCTGCTGTTGCTATATCTCTACCGGTGATTGGCAGCCTGATGCTGGTAGGCGCGCCCGGGTTTTTTATCGCCTGTGTCGCAGCAGCGTTTCTGGGCTTTGCCGCGGGCGCTGAACTCGACCTTATGGCATTCCTGGCAGCAAAATACTTTGGACTACTACACTACGCTAAAATCTATGCGGTTCTCTATGCCGCACTGGCGCTGGCAAGCGGCGTCGCGCCGATGATATTCGCCACTATTTTTGATGTTACCGGGAGCTACAACATTGGCTTTCTGTTCGGCTCAGGTTTTTTTGCCGCAGGGGCACTCATGATGCTCGCCCTGGGTAAGTATCCGGCTCCCGCTACAGATACAGGTACAAGCAAACCCTAACCGACAACGATCATATTTCCTGAATCAAGACCCGAAGCCTTGCATCCCTCCTGGTAGGTCTGCAAAACCGACTTAGCATCGACGATGCCCAGGATGCTGCCGCCTTCGTCAATATTCACATTGCATCCATAGATCGAAAACCAGACTTCGGTGTCCTCGGTATTATCCTCTGAAACCAGCAATGTATGAATCGAATGTGCCGGCTCATAAAGGTAGGACCCGGCGCGATTCACCTGATCGGGATATTCTTTGTAATACCAGCTACCCGAATGAGTCACCGCAAAAACCGGACCAGTATGGTAATGCGTCTGGACTTTGTAACCCGCCGGCCACAGTGTCTTCACCACCCAAAGGCCCAGATTCAGGTCGACGTGCAACACTTTCACTTTCGAACCATCTTCTGATTCGAGCCACGGCAAATCATCCTGGCCAATATGTAGCGCCTCACTGGCATCAACCATAGGAATAGTGAATCCGCCTTGGATGCCCATTCCCATATCCTTGACTTCTGACATAGCTAACCCTCCTGATTTCTCATCAGCCTAGCAGCTATCTCACTCTCTGGGCTACAATCTTCAATATGAAGGAATTCAAATGATCACACTCGTCACGCTACCACCCGCGTTTGGCCTTAGGAACGTCAGCCCATTTTGCCTGAAGGTCGAAATGGCATTGACACACCTTGGCCTGAAGTTTGACTACGAAACCGAACAGGACCCCAGAAAAGCACCGAAAGGAAAGTTACCCTACCTTATTATTGATGGTGAAAGAATTGCAGATTCCGAGCTGATCTTCGAGCGACTGAACACCATGACCCAGGGGAAACTCTACGCCGGATTAACGCCGGAAGAAAAGGCAACCGGCGTTGCGTTCTCGCGACTTGCAGAAGATCACCTCTACTGGATGGGTGTCGCAAGCCGCTGGTTAGATGACAAGTGGTATCCCAATATCGTTGACGGGTTTTTCGGATTTGTGCCTGGGCTGCTTCGCGGCTTCGCTTCTAATGGTGCCCGCAAGGCAGTAGCAAAAACCTATGATCTGCATGGTCTGGGTCGTCACACTTTCGAAGAGCAAAAAGGGTTCGCCAAACGAGACCTGCAAGCTATAGCGGACATTGTTGGCACAAAAAACTACATCGTCGGGGGGCGCCTTACAGCTTTCGATTTTGTGGTCGCGGGTATGCTGTCTGGTTTTATGGACAATAAACCTGCCACCTGGTTGGGCGATATCGCAAATGGGTATTCTAGCCTTAGGGAATATCTGGAACGTATCCAAAATGAAGTCGGTGTCTCAGGCAAATAGGTTTGCCCCAGACAACCTGACTCTGTGATAGTGGCCGTTATGGATCTCTCTTTTGGTGCTGAGTACGACGAGTTTCGTACAGAGGTAAAACAGTTCATCGCAGCAAGCAGCGATAAATCCCCAAAACAAGCCGGCATCGGGAACGCAGAGGCAATTGCCTGGCAAAAAATCCTCATAAATAACGGCTATGCAGCACGCACTATCCCAGCAGAGTACGGTGGATTCGGCGCGGAACCCGACATCATCGAATCCCGAATCATTTCAGAAGAATTCTCAAACGCCCAGATCAGTACCGGCCTTGGGGGCCAGGGAATCTCGATGCTGACCCCGGTGCTGCTGGAAATGGGCACAGAGCAACAAAAACAACAGTTCATTAAACCAACCATCCACGGTGAAATGATCTGGTGCCAGGGTTATTCTGAACCCGGCGCGGGAAGTGACCTCGCCAGCCTGACTACCAAGGCAGAACTTGATGGCGATGAATGGGTCATCAATGGACAAAAAATATGGACCAGCACCGCACATTTAGCAGACTGGATATTTTGCCTGGTAAGAACCGAACCTGAAGCGCCCAAACACCAGGGTATTTCATTTCTACTGTTCAGCATGGACACACCCGGCATCGACATTCGACCACTGGTTGACATGACGGGCGACGCCAATTTCAATGAAGTGTTTTTCACGGATGTGCGAGTACCAAAAGACCAAATCGTCGGCCAACGCGGTCAGGGATGGCAGGTTGCCAATGCCATCCTGGGTCACGAACGGGGTTCACTTGCACCACCTGATGCTGCCTTATCTCGCCTCAATGGCGTTATTAAACTCATGAACTCCGAATCTGTTAACGGCGAGCGTGTCATTGATAACCCAATCTTTCGGGACCGCCTAATGAAAATCCAGGGGCGAGTGCTTGCCATGAAATGCAATGACATGCGTCTGCTGTCAGCACGTATTAATAAAGGCCAGGATGCAAAACTGGCTGGCATGATCGTCAAACTACTGGGAACGGAACTCAGGCATGAACTGGAAGCACTGGCTATCGACGTGATGGGTGAGATAGGTATCGCCTATGGAGATAACCCGTACCTTCGGGGCAATGGTTCCTGGCAATATCAGTACATGTACTTCCTGGGACTTATCATCGGTGGCGGAACTTCCCAGATCCAGAAGAATATTATCAGCGAACGTGGGCTTGGCATGCCGCGAGAACCGAAACCCGCAGCCAAAGCAAACGCTTCCTAGGAGTCAATCAATGGAATTCGGATTATCTTCAGAACAAATACTCCTGCAGGATTCTGTAAACCGCTTCCTGGCAGAACAGGTGCCACTGGATGTGGTCCGGAAAATTGCCGCCGATGACTCAAGCGATGCTGACTGTTGGGGTGGCCTGACCGACCTTGGTATACCGGGATTACTGATTAGCGAAGCCAATGGTGGACTTGGGCTTTCAAGCCTGGATGCTGCGGTTGTCTCTGAATTATTCGGCTATCACGTCACGCCGTCCCCTTTTATCAGTTCCGCGGTGATTGCACCTGCGACGATGCAGGCAGCCGGAAGAGGCGAAGATTTACTTGGATCAGTTGCGACCGGTGAAACCCGAATCGGAATTGCCTTCGCAGAAGGCATCGCCTCCCGGAATAGTGCAGGACTGTCGGTCGACGGCGGCAAACTTTCAGGTAAGTCGCTGTTCGCCCTGGATTGTGATGCAAATTATTACCTGGTATCCACCAGTGCCCAGGAGATTTACCTGGTCGATGCGAGCGCGCGAGGACTGTCGCGATCGAGCCTAACGACAGTTGATCGAACAAGGTCCACCTGCGAGTTGACCTATGACAAGGTGGATGCCCTACTGATCAGTGATGACCCTGAAGTGTTCAGGGTTGCTCTTGATGCAGGACTGGTTTCATTGAGCGCCGACACCCTGGGCGCTTCTCAGTGTGCCCTGGACCAGGCGGTAACCTATGCAGGACAACGCGAACAATTTAACAGGGTCATCGCCTCTTTCCAGGCGGTGAAACACATGTGTGCCGAGATGGTCGCCAGCCTGGAGCCTTGCCGGTCAATGGTCTGGTACGCCGCCCACGCGCTGGAAGAAATTCCGCAAGAATCAACAATGATGGCAAGCCACACCAAGGCGCATCTTTCAGAGGTAGGGCAGTTCGTTACCCGAACCGCTACAGAAGTACACGGCGGCATGGGGTTTACTGATCTTGTCGGCTTGCACTACTGGTTTAAGCGCGCGGGATTCAACCGACAACTGCTGGGCTCACCGGAACTGCTGCGGGAACGAGCAGCGCGTATTCAGGGCCTCGCTGCCTGATCTCTGCCGTCAGCAAAGGAACCCCGCAATATCTTGCCAGGCCTGTTTGTCCTGGATAAGAAACAGGTGTCCGCCTTCATACCAATTTAGCCGAGCGTTCCTGATGCCATCACATAGCGCTGCCTGATTCTCCTGGGGCGCGATTCCATCATATCGTCCGGCGCAGATAAGCGTTGGCAAATTAATTTCCCGCAACCGGTTTTCCACGTCGTGTTCAGCCCTCGCCTCCAACTGAAGTCGGGCAGCCCTTTTATATTCATCAGTTGAGTGGTCCGCCACAGCTCCGGCCAGAGTGTAGTCAACGAGTTTTTGTACCCGGTCGGGATTCGCCGCTTGCCAGGCTTCGTCCCTGCGCCTGTCTGATACGGCCATCAGTTTCATTAGCCGTTCTACGGTTTCTATGCCTTCAGGCAACTCGTGAAACGGGTAGCTGGGCAGACTGCCTCCTGGGGAAGTGCAACAGAGCACCAATCGGCGAATACGATCAGGATGCCGCAAGGCCAGGTGTTGAGCGACCATGCCGCCAAACGACACACCAATAACATCCACGGTATCGTGACCAAGGGCATCCAACAGGGATGCCGCGTCATCGGCATATTGTTCCATTGTATACGGTCCATCCGGTTTCCCGGATTGCCCAAGCCCACGCTGATCGTAAGCGATAACGTGATGTCCTGAAGCCAACGGCCCATCCAGAACTCCAGGCTTCACTCGAAGATCACCACCAGTACCACTGATGTACAGCACAGGCAAACCCTTGCCCCCTTCCTCGACGTAAAGCTCAAGATTCTTTGTTGTGACAAATCCCACTTAGGCCACCACGCCATGATCAAGTAAAGCCTGGATTCCTTTATCTTCATACCCAAAAGGTGCCCTGGTCATGATCGAGCATTCAGCAATGGTTACCACCGCAAGTGCTTTCAATATTGCTCCTCTGCTTGCTTTGCTTCTCTCGGATCTTTCTTTTCTACGCTAACATCCTGCAGCTTGGTTTCCGCAACCGTCGATTTTTCTTCCTGATCACCGCTTAGAACCAGATAACCAGCCAATAATACGATCGAAATCAGCGTGCCGATGACATACTGCAACCTGTCAGAGGTCCTGGGCTCATCACTCATTTTTTGCACTTGCGTCGCTGTGGGCACTCGATATCCTACACCTCCCTGACTCGAAATAGCGAACCTGCCCGTGACTACATATTCTCCACTACCAGAATCCATGCGAGCACCAAAAGCCGCGACCGAATCAACAAAAGCACTACAACAATCCTTCAAACAAAAACTGAACTTTGACGACACCCAAAGTTTCGAAGATGCGCGCAGGGGATTCATCGCAACTTTGTCACCCATGAGTATCGAGCACGACAAGGGCGGGCGACTGGTGTATGACCTGGAAGCATTGTCGTTCCTTGAAGGGGACGCACCGGATACAGTCAACCCCTCGCTTTGGCGAATGTCCCAATTGAACGCTCAACATCACGGCCTGTATGAAGTCGTCGACGGCATCTACCAGATACGCTCATTTGATATCGCGAACATGACCCTGATTCGAGGCAACACCGGATGGATCATCGTCGACCCGCTGACCTCCAGCGAGACCTCTCGTGCGGGGCTTGAGCTCGCCAACAGGGAACTTGGTGAGCGCCCCGTGATCGCGGTAATCCACACACACAGCCACGCCGATCACTTCGCGGGTGTATTAGGAGTCGTCACGGCAGAGCAGGCAGCCTCAGGCGAAGTACCCGTGATTGCACCCCGCGACTTCGTTGATGAATCCCTCGCTGAAAATATCCTTGCAGGAAACGTGATGGGTCGGCGCGCTACTTACATGTATGGCAATCTGCTCAAACCATCACCAACCGGGTTCGTCTCTACCGGCCTCGGCGCGGCTCTGTCTATGGGAACAACCGGTTTCATCGTACCCAACGATACTATCAAGGAGACCGGTGAGACCCGGACAATTGACGGTATTCAGATCGAGTTCCAAATGACCATGGGTACAGAGGCGCCTGCCGAGATGGTGTTTTACTTTCCCCAGTTCAAAGCATTGTGTATGTCAGAAATAACGTCACATCACCTGCATAACGTTTACACGCCAAGGGGCGCACAAGTCCGCGATGCCCTCGCCTGGGCAGACCAGATCAACGAATCCATTGACCTCTTTGGTAGCAAGCTTGAAGTACAGTTCGCAAGCCACCACTGGCCTATCTGGGGCCAGCAGTCTGTTAAGGACTACATGACGAAACAAAGAGATCTTTACAAATTTATTCACGACCAAACCCTCAGGCTCGCCAACATGGGTTACAACAAAGAGGAAATCGCCGAACAACTTGAGTTACCCGACTCGCTGGGGCTTGAGTTCTATAACCGTGACTACTACGGCACTCTGTACGCCAATGCGAGAGCTGTTTACGTCAGGTACCTTGGATTCTTTGATGGCAACCCCTCGACGTTACATCCACTGCCTCCCGTCGAGGCGGCAGGGAACTATCTCCGCTACATGGGCGGCGTCGACGCCATAGTGTTGAAAGCCCAGGAAGACTTTGAAGCAGGCAACTACCGTTGGGTGGCTGAAGTATTAAATCATGTCGTGATGGACGACCCCGATCAGGTTGAGGCAAGAGCGCTGCTTGCTGACACCCTTGAGCAACTGGGCTACCAGTCAGAATCAGGACCGTGGCGTAATTTTTACCTGTGCGGAGTCCTCGAACTTCGGGAGGGCCTACCGACAGGCGCAAACTATGCCGCCAGTGCGGGCATGGCTGGCTCAATCCCATTGGCCAACCTGTACCAGATCATGGCGGTGAGGTTAAACGCAGATCGTGCTGATGGCATCACGCTGCAAATCAACCTGGCGTTTAACGACAGTGAACACACGTTGCTCAGTATCAAGAACTCAGTGCTGAATACATTCTGTGGACGCCAGTCAGGCGATGCCGCAGCGACGCTGAAAATCAGCCAACTCAACTTCAAGCTCCTGATGGCTGGACAGAAAGATGCCGCTACCCTAATGACTGATGGGGAACTGAAAATAGAAGGCGATGCCGGTGCTTTGCTACAATTGTCCGGATTGTTCGATCAATTCGAACGACGCTTTCCGATTGTTACACCGAGGAAACCATGGCGTTAAGACTAGATTCACACCAGCACTTCTGGCGGTACAACGAAACTGATTATGGCTGGATGGACCACAATATTCTCAAGCAGGACTATCTGCCTACCTGGACCCATATCTGCGCGTTCACGGGTTCCACGGCACTATCGCTGTGCAAGCTCGCCAAGTCGACAGAGAAACTGACTTCCTGCTGCAACTACAATCAGAAAACAGCTTCATCAAGGGGATCGTCGGATGGACAGACCTTGAAGCTGATGAACTCGCTATAGACCAATACCTGACATATCTTGACCAGGTATTGGAGCAATTCACACCGCAGCGGCTGATGTTTGGTTCCGACTGGCCGGTGTGCACACTGACTGCTACATTCGACGAGGTGTGCGACATCATGAATCTGTACATCGGAAAACTAAGCGCTCATGAGCAGTACCTGATCATGGGCGAATCAGCCGCGCTGTTCTACAACATCGAGCGTGTCTGACCGGCCAAGATGGCACGGGAAGCAATGCTGGTTTATCCTAAGTGAGTGATCGTTAATTTATCTTTTTAAGCAGGGAGTTCTTCAATGGCTGAATTTGGTGCGCTGATTTTTCCAACAGACTACGCAATGCACCCCGTCGAGCTGGCAAAAGCTATAGAGGAACGCGGTCTGGACTCGCTTTTCTTTCCTGAGCACACGCACATTCCTGCATCAAGGCGCTCCCCCTACCCTGCTGGCGGAGATCTACCAAAGGAGTACTCCCATACCTACGACCCTTTCGTCGCCTTCGGGGCTTGCGCAGCCGCAACCGAGCGTATCAAGCTGGGAACAGGTATCTGTCTGGTAGTAGAGCGTGATGTACTAACCCTTGCGAAAGAGATCGCCTCTATTGATCGCATTTCCGGCGGCCGTTTCATACTTGGTATTGGCGCGGGCTGGAACGCAGAAGAAATGGAAAATCACGGGGTTGAATACAAGCATCGCTGGAAGGTGGTTCGCGAAAAAATTCTAGCGATGCGCGAAATCTGGACAAAAGACGAAGCGGAGTTCCATGGTGAGTTTGTAGACTTCGACCCGGTCTGGTCCAACCCAAAACCCATACAGGCTGGTGGACCTCCAGTCCTGATGGGGGCGACCTCAAAGTGGAGCTACGACCGTATCGCTGAGTACTGTGATGGCTGGTTACCCATCGCCGGACTTGAGGCAGGTCACCTTCCGGAAATCGAAAAGGCGCTAGTGAATCGGGGCAGAAAGCTTTCTGACATCACCCTAGCGATGTTCGGTGTACCGGCTGACGAAGCCTTTGTTGAATCAAAACTGGCCGAGGGGTTCAATCACTTTGTGTTTGGCCTTCCATCCGAGGGTGAAGAGACAGTACTGCCCTTGCTGGACCAGTATGTGGTCATAGCCGAAAAGATGCGGAATAACTGATGGCTACCAGTCTGCTCGTATTACTCGATGATATAGCGACCGTACTGGACGACGTCGCCGCCATGACCAAGGTCGCCGCAGTCAGAACTGCCGGGGTCCTTGGTGATGATCTTGCCCTGAATGCGGAGCAGGTGTCCGGCGTTCGCGCAGATCGTGAGCTTCCCGTCGTCTGGGCCGTCTTTAAGGGTTCAGCACGCAACAAATTGATCCTTGTCCCATCAGCACTGGTGCTCGCGGCAATCGCCCCCTGGATGATTACGCCTTTCCTGATGCTGGGTGGGTGTTATCTTTGCTACGAGGGATTCGAGAAGATCGCTTCTGTTTTTCTCCATCCCGAGGAACGGCTGGCTGAGAAAAACAAAGTCCTGTCTGCCCGACGCGACCCCAAAGTTGACATGGTTACTTTCGAAAAAGAAAAAATCAAGGGGGCCATTCGAACCGACTTCGTTCTTTCCGCTGAGATTATCGTCATAGCACTGGGCACTGTGCAGGATGCAGCTTTGATAACCCAGATGTTAACCGTTATCACTATCGCGGCATTAATGACCATCAGCGTCTACGGATTAGTAGCGGCGATTGTAAGGCTCGACGACCTTGGCCTGCACCTGATAGATTCCGGTGGAGATTCCGGTTCAAAAAAATGGCTCGGAGAACAAATCCTCGGTTTCGCGCCCTACCTGATGAAAGGGCTTACCATCGTGGGCACCGCAGCAATGTTCCTGGTGGGTGGCGGTATCCTTGCACATGGTATTCCAGGGATACCCGGGTTGTTCGAACTAATCCTGCACCCAATCAGCGAACTGGCATCTATAGGTTCAGTACTCACAATCCTGGCCTCCATGCTCCTCAATGGGGTGCTGGGAATTATTGTCGGTGGATTACTGATACCTGTCGTATTCGGCGCATCCTGGTTGGTATCTGTGCTGCGACCTTCGAAAAAGACCGAGCTATAAAAAGGCTCCCGAAGGAGCCCTTTTATAATCTACCCGTATGAATCACGTTGGCAATCCTACTGGTTTAGAGCGTCTTACCAATAAAACCCAGACTGGCCGAAAAACCGGCATCAGTTTCAATGCCGTATCCGAAGTAACCGTCAACTTCCACGCCATCACCGACGTCGGCAGTCCAAGCACCAGCATCGAAATCGCGATTCGAGCGTAGGTAACCAATTACCAACCTGCTAACTGCCGTTACACATGGAGTGTGTTGTTACCTGGCAGACAAGAGGCAACCATCCGCTATCGCTGACCAGGGCCCTTCTAGCCCCCAAACGATGGCTGGCTTTGCTATCCAGCATGTCGGCTGCAACAGCTATAAGGGTCCGTCGCATGACAGGCGTCATTGCGAGCCATCCAGCAATCCCGGCACGAACCAGCTGTTCCTGCACGATTGGATCATAAGGAGAAAACTCAACCGCCTGAGCAAGAGCGAGCTCTGCTTCGCCGTCAAGCTCGCGGCTTGCAAGCTTTAACTCAAAAAGATTGGCCCAGGCACTTCCGAGAAAGGGCTCTACCTTTGTCAGTTCTCTAGCAGCCTTCAACCTGTCTGCAGGCACCGGGTTGAATTTTACCAACCAGGCCAGAACCTTCGGATGTTGATTATCGACCTCTCGCGCAAGCGAGATTTGTGAAACAGAAGACTCATTCCCTGATCCCCCATGAAGGCGAAGCATGGTGGCGGCGAAAAGAATCATCGAGGACTGCCAAAGAGAGAACACCAACAACGCGCCAAGTATAAGACGCACTATTTTGCCCTCACTGACCGGATCACCATAAGCATGACCATAAGCATAAAACTTCCAAGAAACACGATTCCCAACAACATTAGCTGATTAAAGCCAAAAGTGTTCCGCGGTGGCACCGCGTCGGCCACAAGCTCAACCCTGGAATCTTCCGTCATTCCCTCAAATTTCTTGACGGCAGCTTCCTTCGCCAGCGCTAGCCTCTTAAGCTCGAGCTGCTGATTGACGAATCGATCAAGCTCAACAGCCAAATCATCCAGCGCCTCATCAGCCTGGGACAACTGCCGCTCACGCTCAAGAATTTTTAGTTTGATGCGTGCTGCGTATGCATCAAGCGCTTCGCCCAACAGTTCAGCTGCTTTTCGTATTTCGGCCTCCTGCCCTGACATCCTCATATGCTGGGAGCCATACCTTGCGCTCAGCTTCGCGAGCTTAATATTCAATACCTCGAGCCTCTGGGATGCCCTCACGACACCGGGCTCCGTCAATGTCCCAACCTCTCCCCTGGAAACAGCAAGATGCTGCTCTTTGAACTGCTCCAGATTATTCAACAACACCCGCCGTCGATTTTGTGACTGTTCAATGCCGCGATCAAACCGCGCTTTCTCTGAGGCGACATTTATCAGCGCTGGATTTTTCTGCAGAAAGGTCAGTAAATGGGTATTCGATTCTTCAACCGCCAAAAACAGGTGGGCTTTTTCCTCCGGCGACAGGCGTACTCTTGCATTCCTCTTAAGGTACAAATGAGCCAACTCGTTGGCCAGTATCGATGCCGCTTTCGCACTTTGCGCCTCTACAGAAACGTTTACCCATTCCGGGTCTTCACCCACACTGACCGTCAGTTTTTCCTTTAGCAGAACAACCGGATCAGCCCTGGCACTCATCAGCTGTTCCAGCCAGCCCTCAAGCTTGCCAAGGTCAGCTTTTGTTGTCCGAACGACATTACGCAACAGATCGCCGGACTGGATTTTCAACATGGCATCGGAATCGGCCTTAATGATCGCGGTAGCCCTATATACCGGCGGCATAGCGGCAACGAAAAAGCCTGCCAACAATGTCACGACTGTGGCTGTCAGCAATGCGTTCCAAAAGACACTGGCAATAGAATTCATAGTCAACCTATCAAGAAATACACTATCAGCATAAGTAGAATACCGGTAAATTTCTAGGAGTCCTCAACGGGGCACATAAAGAGTCCTCAACGGGGTACATAAAGAGTCCTCAACGGGCCACATAAAGAGTCCTCAACGGGCCACATAAAGAGTCCTCAACGGGGTAAATAAAGAGTCCTCAACGGGCCACATAAAGAGTCCTCAACGCGGCCACATACGAAAACCGCTAACTGAGGTACCATAGGTAGACCATCTACAATGAAGCGCTTCATGCATTCAACAGCATTTCATCATAGACCCGCTTTCGTCATCATCCTGCTGATTTTAATAATCAGCCCGTGGCCGCTCGGCAGCAATCGGGATTGGGCCTGGCCGGCGCTCGCCATACTCTCTGGCCTCGCTGCAATAACGGCTAACTTTGGAATACGAAATCAGCTTTCTATGCACCACAAGGTAGTACTTGCTGCATTCGGTTTTCTAGTGTGTTTTATCCTGTTCCAACTGCACGGCATTCCCGCCCTCGTTGAGCCCACAACTCAATACTTTTATGGCACCCGCGCCGACCTGACCAAAACCATCATGTATATGGGCTTCTTTTACGCGACAGTACAACTCGTAGACAGTCATGACAGATGCAGGATGGTTGTCTACCTGATTGTCATCATCGGATTGCTGCAAGCTTTGGTAGGGGGGACCCAACAACTGATGTTCGAATTACCGAGGGCCAGGGGGAGCTTTCCCAACCCCAACCACTTTGCCGGCTACCTCGAAGTGGCGCTCGCTCTGGCGATTGGAGCAATGATAGCTGACCGGTCCAGCTCAGGGGGCACGGGTTCGCGGAGTATTCGAGCTGCCATCGTCGATATCATCACTGGGCCCCTGGCAAGGTTACGTCTGGTCATCGTCATCATGGTGATTGCACTGGTGATGAGCCGCTCACGGATGGGTAACATCGCCTTCTTCTCGAGTGTCATGATTACGGCAGCCGTTGCTTTTTATTACACCCGATCGTTCAGTCGCTACACCGCGATCTTGCTCGTGAGCATTCTGGCGATAGATGTATTGATCATCAGTAAATATTTTGGCATTGAGCAACTGGCTGAGCGGTTTCGCGCAACTACTATTGACTCTGCTGGCCGCATCGATTTGCAGTCCTACAATCTGGCGGTTTTCAAAGACCATGTTTGGCTGGGTACAGGTGCAGGATCATATGAAGTTGCATTTTCACCCTACCGTGATGCGGATATCACCAAGAAAATAAGCCACACCGAGAACGATTATATTGAGTTCCTGATCGAGCTAGGCATTATCGGATCGTTGCCTCTGCTGATTATTCTGGTTGCGGGACTCCACTCACAAGTACGATTGCTAGGAGGATTAGCTCACCCATTTGAAAAGGGGATCGCCTTCGGATGCCTGGCTGGAACTATTTCACTACTCATTCACGGCACGGCGGATGTTAACCTGCAGATACCATCCAACAGCTTATTGTTTATATTATTATTGGCCATTCCGATTGCATTGGATCAGGCTAGCCAACAACGACGCAAAGGCTTTTCCTGAAACCCCTGGCCTTCGCGGAAGCTAAACCTCAAGAAATCGCCCTGGAAGAAACGCTGCCTCGACACCCGACAGGCAAGTTGCTGAAAAGGCTCTTGCGTGATAAGTATTGAGAGAATACTGGTCGAAGTATCTGCTGCTGGGGGATATCAGTAACCGAAAAAGTCCAGCACAGCAAATAATTGCTCCAGGGTACGACGGTCTTTACTTGTCAGGCAAACTTGCCGATATTAGCGCTTTGCAATCGTTTTAAAAGGAAGGTCCCATGAGATTTGGATTGTTCGGTATCAACACAGGCCCCTGCGGGGACCCAGATGTCATGCGCAACGTTTCAGTGGCTGCAGAAAATGCAGGCTTTGAATCGCTTTGGACAGCCGAGCACGTTGTACTGCCAGACCCCCAGGCACCCCCTTCGCCCGCCCCGCCCCTTCAACCTTTCATTCATCCTTTTACCGCATTGTCATTTATCGCTGCCGCTACCGACAAAATTCTCCTGGGCACAGGCATTACGTTGATTGCCCAAAGAAATGCGGTCGTGCTCGCCAAAGAGACCGCGAGCGTTGACCAACTATCAAAAGGCCGCCTGTTGTTCGGCATCGGCGCGGGCTACCTGATACAGGAATTCGAAGCGCTGGGCATTAATTTTGAGCAACGCGGTGCACGGACCGATGAGTATATAGACGCCATCCGAGAACTCTGGACTTCCACGAAACCGGAGTTCGCAGGACAGTTTGTAAACTACAAGGGAATCCAAAGCCGTCCATTGGCCTATCAAAAAGGCGGCCCGCCCGTCATTGTGGGCGGTACCAGCAAAGCCGCGTACCGTCGCGCCATTCAAAAAGGTCACGGCTGGTACGGGTTTGCGCTAAACGTTGCGTCAAGTCAGGAAAGTGTTGATGCACTAAAGACCTTGTCTGAGTCAACCAACCGAAGCACTGATCTGGGTGAACTGGAAATCAGCATCACTCCTCGTGTTCCATTGACAGATGAAGTGATTAAACAGTTTGAAGACATGGGCGTCTCCAGGTTGATTCTCCTGCAAACCGGACAAAACGAAGATCAGATGCTGGGATACATAGACCAGATCGCCAAAGACTTCCTCTAAATAAAGAGCATTTTGATAAAGAAAGCTTAGATAAAGGCGCTTGCGGTAAGAAAATATGGAGAAGTCCAAATGACAGTCATCGGACTCATCAGCCCGGGACAAATGGGCGCTTCCCTAGGCGCCGCAGCATCCCACTCGGCCACGAGAGTCATCTGGGCGGGTGACGGCCGCAGCAAGGCGAGTCACACCCGCGCCTCGGATGCAGGCTTAGAAAATGGTGGCACTATTGATACGCTGGTTAAAGATTCAGACATTATCCTGAGCGTATGCCCTCCCCACGACGCAGAAGACGTCGCCCGGCAGGTGAAACAGCGCGCATTCCCCGGCCTCTTTGTTGATTGCAATGCGATCGCCCCAGAGAAGAGTCGTCAGATAGCTGAACGGTTTGGGTATCAGAACTTTGTTGACGGCGGCATTGTTGGCGGACCCGCCTGGAAAAGCGAGTCAGGCACACGGCTTTACCTTTCAGGAGACAGGTCAAAGGAAATAGCAGCCCTGTTCAACAATTCCCCTCTAGAGACCACTATTATTCCTGGCGAGATCGGCGCCGCCTCGGCCATGAAGATGGTATTTGCCGCCTACACCAAAGGAACTACAGCCTTACTGGCGGCAATTCTGGGCGTTGCAGAGAAAGAAGGTGTCAGGAATGTCCTGGAGTCTCAGTGGGGACAGACCTTTACAGAACAAACCCACCAACGTGTTGTAGCTAACTCGGCAAAGGCCTGGCGGTTTGAGGGAGAAATGCGGGAGATTGCCGCCACCTTTGAGAATGCCGGTCTTCCGGGTGGCTTCCACGCAACTGCGGCTGTTGTCTTTGAACGGCTCGCTCAGTTCAAGGATGAACCTGCGGCAGACATAGTTGAGTTACTGAAGGCGCTTAATCAGTCTCGCAATTAAGCCCTGAGTAGAAGTTCCTTTCTTAGCATAATTTTGCCCCAGGCATAAGCAGCGACACCAAACAGGACATTGGCGACCATCAGAGAAATAAAGATACCAATGTAGCCCCAGTACCGATCGAACACGATCGCCATGGGGATATACACCACGACTGTTCGGAGTATGGACAGAATTGTCGGCGGCATAGGTTTGCCCAGCGCAATGAAGACAGATGCCGCAACCTGGCCAACGCCCATCAACCCAAAACCGATCGGGACAATAATCATGAACCAGCCAGCGGCTTCTGTTAATTGTTCATCATCGTTAATCAAGCCCACCAGGTTGTCGCCGAAGAGTCCCAATACGATGAAACACATCACGCCCCAGAACAAACAAAATCGATAGGCTATCGATAAACCCTCTCGAACCCGGTCGTCCTGCTTTGCGCCCCAGTTTTGCCCTACAAACGGCGCAACGCTTGAAGCAAGCGCACCAAGTATCATCGTCACCAACATCTCAATTCGGGAAACGACCCCGAATGCAGCAACGATAACGTCGCCATGAGCCGCAAGTAGCGCAATAGTGATGCCGATGCTGATCGGACCAATCAGTGAGGAAAGCATCGACGGCAGCGCAATATGCATGATGGCCTTGGCAGACAGGAGCCATCCCTTGAGCACTTCTCTCGTCAGCAGAATATTTTCATTAGCCACCAGAACACCAAAGGCAATGATCCGGATAAATCCGATAATCAGGAAGCCATAAGCCGAACCCAATAATCCCTGGGCGGGCACGCCGAACAACCCGAAAATGAGGATCGGTGAGACAACCAGCTGAACCCCTGACGTGATCGTCATGATGTATCCAGGCACCTTGGCTATGCCAAGCGCGCGGAGCACCGTACTACTCACCATCGGTATGGTAAATGAGACCAACCCGAATACAACCCAGATTTCGGCATAGGCCACCACCAGCTGTAACACTTCACCTTCTGCACCCATCGATGCATAGAAAAATTCGAGGAAAAAATAGGTCGAGCAACTGAGCACCAGCGTTAACGCCAGCGTGAGAAAAACCGTATGTGTGGCCAGTCTCTTGACCTGTTCCCGATCACCCTCACCCTCGGCTCTTGCGATCAGTGACGAAGCGCCAATGCCAACCCCCATGGAAATACTGGTGAGCGCCATAATGACCGGGAACATAAAACTATAGGCAGCGAGTTCCCTCGCACCAAGAATCCCGATATAGATCGTCTCGATCATTGAAGCCAGGATCATGGACGATATCCCCAGAAAATACGGGATCGTCATGCGGGTCAGTTGGGCGCCTACGGCCCCTTTGGTCAGGTCAAGAATAGCCACACTTCATCATCCTCAACCGTTTAACGATTGCCAAGCAATAAAATCATCGGTGTTATCATGAGATAACCTATTGCTATCAACTATTGCTACTCGTCAGGAGTTCTACAGATGTCTTTGAAACTGGGCGCGCATGTCGGTCAACAAAACATGTCGATGGATACTATGCGGACGCTCTGGCGAAAGCTCGATGAAAAGGTCGACTGGATTTCCGCCTGGGATCATTTTTATGAAGCCCCACCCGCCGGCGGCACGATCGATCATTTCGAAGCGATGACAACGCTGGGAGCCCTTGCTGCTGAAACCAAAAATGCTCGCCTCGGATGCCTGGTTTTTTACGTCGGATATCGCAATCCCGCCAGCATTGCCAAGGCTGCAGCGACACTGGATCATATCTCCGGTGGGCGATTCGAATTGGGACTGGGCGCAGGCTGGCACGAACAGGAAGCAACAGCCTATGGCTATGACTTTCCAGGCGTCGGCACCCGCCTTGATATGCTGGACGAAGCGACAACAATCATTCGAGGGTTACTGACCCAGGAGCGAACCTCCTTCACGGGCAAGCACTATAGCGTCGACAATGCTTCGAGTCTCCCGTTGCCGATTCAAGACAGGCTGCCCATATGGCTGGGCGGCCTCGGGGAAAAGAAAACGCTGAAGCTGGTGGCCAAACATGCAGATGGCTGGAACGCCGCTTATACCTCAGTGGAAAACTTTACCCGGCTTTCCGGCGTACTCGATACGTGGTGTGAGAAACTAGACCGTGACCCCGCCACACTCCAGCGTTCAATCAACCTGATGTTTCACCTTGGTACCTCACAGGCAGAAGTAGATGCAGAACGAGAGAAACTTGTCACTGCCTGGGGCCCCGCCGCCAGGCGAGTTGAAGGCGGCGCACTCTTATGTACGCCCGCTGAAGCGGTTGATCGCATCAATGCTTACAAGGAAGCCGGTGCAGACATGATCAACATTGCTTTACGCGCACCCTGGAATGAAGAGGCACTGAACGCTTACCTGGATGAGGTAATACCTGCGGTGAAAGGCTAGTTTTTTCCGACACTGACCATATCGGCCACGCGTGTAAATTTAACCCTGGGTCGTCCCTGGGCTTCGCCCTTACCGACTTCCACAGCATCAATGGTCTGCCACTGCTGGTAGCTGATTGCCTCTGGCTCTCGCTCCGCAACCAGGACAGCCGCTCCTTCAATACTCGGATCTTCAGGCTCATTGAACCTGCCAGCCGCAAGGTCTTCAACCATGCAGGCCACCGTTTCCTGTGCACAGGTTTTGTTCGTACCAATCACGCCACTCGGGCCGCGCTTTATCCACCCGGCCGTATATAGACCCGTTACTGCATCACCGGATTCATCGACAACCCTGCCAGCCTCATTAAGAATCGTTCCCCAGTCCTGATGATAGGGGATATTCGGTAACGGCAAGCCCTTGTACCCCACAGAGCGGAATACCAATCCAACAGGAATGGTTTCTTCCCGCTCAGTCGCTCTTGGTCGAACCGAGCCATCGTCACCCTGGACCAGCTCATTTTTAACCAGCTTGATCGCGGTCACTCTGCCATCTTCACCAACCAAGTCCGTGGGTGATACCAGGAAGCGGGACGCTGGGCATATTCCTGGATAAAGCCTACATTCTTCCGTGCGTTTTTATCTCCACTCTCATCAAGAATGGCTTGGCTCGCGGGGTCAACGACGGCTTCATCTGATGGCACAGTAACATCTGCATCCTCGAACTCACCCATCTCTTTGATTTCAGGCGGTGTGAAGGCCGCCTGCGCCGGACCACGCCGGCCCAGAATGTACACATTCTTTACCTTGCTGTTCTTTAGAGCCTCGAGTGCATGGTCGGCGATGTCGGTTACCGCCAGTTCATCGTATGTCTTACACAGAATTCGGGCGACATCCATGGCAACGTTGCCGATCCCCACTATCGCGACACTTTCCTGACTAAGGTCAAACCGGCGATCCGTAAAATCCGGATGCCCGTTGTACCATGCAACGAACTCGGTCGCGGAAAAACTACCTTCAAGGTCTTCACCCGGCACACCCAGGCTACGGTCAAATGGCGCACCCGTTGTAAACATCACCTGGTGGTAGTACTTCTTCAGGTCTTCAAGATGAATGTCTAAGCCATACTCAACGTTGCCATAGAACCGATAGTTTGGCATCTGCGCGCTTTTGTCATAGGCACGTTGTACTGATTTGTCTTTTTGGTGGTCCGGCGCAACACCAGCACGGACCAAACCAAAGGGTGTGGGAAGCCGGTCATACATGTCGAGCTCTACGACTAGTTCTTTTTTCTTCAGAAAATTACTGACAGTGTAGAAACCCGCCGGGCCCGAGCCAATGATTGCAACCCGGAGTGGGTTTCCTTCAGTACCGACTGCTGACATCCCTTTTTTCTCCCTATAAATAACGCCTGAAAGATTAGCAGATTCGATCTTCAAAGTGCACGAAAACGCCTAACCACCAACCCCTCCAGCTAATTCAGGAACAAAATCTGTATCGATTGATACTGCATTATGACGCATACTAGGACGACCGATGGGTGTCATACTGATACCTTCTATAACAATTAAAGGGCATCTCAGCTTGAGTGATATGGCAGTTGCGCCAGGTGCCCCATTGACCGCTGGGGATCGCTTTCTAGCCAGGCTTGGCATTCGCCCCGACGACAAGACACCCACCTCGCTGATGTTCAGCAACATGTTCATGTCTGGCATCGGCATCGGCATGATTCGTGTTTGCGCCTTCACGCTCTTCCTGAACTATTGGGCAGCGGAACAACTGGCGCTCATCGCAATTCTGATCGCAGCAGTTGGTATGCCAATGACGCTGCTGATCGATCGCCTGACTCACCGGTTCGCTGTGCGTAACTACCTGTTTACGATCATTGGGATCATTCTTGCTGGCCTGATTACGATGCGCCTGTTGCTAGGCGTCAGCAGCAGCCCATACCTGATCTTCACATTGCCACTCTTCTTCGAACTGGTGTATATGCTGTTTAGTCTGCAGTTCGTGGCGCTGCTATCCAGGCTGCTCAATGTGCGACAAACCAAACGACTCTCTGGGATCGCCCGTTCGGGTGAATTTTTGGCGGAGATGGCTGGGGGATTCCTCGTGGTGTTGCTGCTCAGGTTTATCCAGGTGCAAGATCTTTTAATCGTCGCAATGTTCACGACTTTCATCGTGTTCGGCATCGTCAGCTATACCGTCTCGCATTATCGCTCTACCTTATATGTCTCCGCGGGCGACATCCCATCCGGCGAATTGCGCCTGCTCGGCCTGTTCCGGCTCCCCTACGTTCGGCTCATCACGTTCTGTTACGTCGCCTACATGTTTGCTTACTTCTTTCTGGATGTTGCGTTCTACGACTATGCATCACGCCAGTTCGATGACCAGAATTCACTGGCCGCCTTCATTGCCCAGTTCTATGCCGTCTCAGGCTTCCTGACAATGCTTGTAATGATTATTGTATTTGCCCCGTTCCTCCGAAAATTTGGCATTCTGGCCGGTGTCATTACATTCCCCGTGGTCATATTTATTGGTTCTACAGCGGTCACTGCGATGGAATTTTCAGGATTCGAGGCGGCCGCTATCTTTATCGTGATGGTTGTAACCAATGCAGCCAGGTTCGTCCTTCAATCCGCGATCTGGAAAAGCAGCGTCACCATCCTGTTCCAGGTGCTGCCAGATCGGCAGAGAAGCCAGGGTATTGCACTCACAGAAGGTGTGATCGACCCGGTTGCCGGTGGCTTTGCCGGTATCTGCCTTTACGTGCTCACAACCCAGTTTGGATTGGAGCCGAAATCATTTCTGATTGTGCTGAGCGCGCTGATGCTGATGTGGATCGTTATCGGTTTTTTTGTTAGACGACTCTACGTGTCCAATCTCGTGGTCAATATTCAAAAAAGAAAGCTGGGCGAGATCGCACTTAGCGATCTGGATAATGCCAGCCTTGACCTCATCAAGGATGGGCTGAAGAGCGGTTACCCGGCAGAGATTTTCTATTGCCTCAATCTACTCGAAGAGATGGAACACCCAGAGATCACGGAGCTAATCAAACCGCTCCTGGACAACCACAACCATGATGTCCGAATGGACGTTTTGCGCAGGATTGCTTCGCTGAATATTCAGCCCTTAATCAATCGCGTGCTGGATAGAGTGGGAGAGGAATCCGATCCAATAGTTAGGGGCCAGGCATTAAAAACCTACGCAGCTCTGGGACCTGCTGACACCATAGACAGGTTACTTCCCTACCTTGACACATCAGACCAGAACATCAGGAAAGGTGCACTGGTCGGGATTCTATACTTCGACCAAGACAACGAGATTGCCAACCGTTACCTACTCGACAGTGTTCGGTCGCAGGATATTAACGAACGATTATTCGCCGCCGAAGTCATCGCTGAAACAGGTGTCCCCCATTTTTCCGGCTACCTGGTTGAGCTTCTGGAAGATATCGACCCGCTAATCGTAGAAAGAGCCATCGTTGCTGCAGGTAACCTGCACGACCCCAGACTCGTCAACATCCTGGTGAAAAAACTCGCCATTGCTTCTCTGCAGGGAACCACCAGGCTATCGCTGCGGCATTTCGGTGAGGCCGCGCTCTATGACCTTGATACCGGGCTGACATCACCCGAGGCGACCCGGCAGGAAAAAAACCACATTATTGAAACAATCAAGGAAATTGGCGGCGTACAGGCCATCGAGATTCTCTTGCGCCATCTAGAGATAGCGCAACCGGAACTGCGACACAGGGTCCGGCTGAGTCTCGCAAAACTACACTTCCAAGCCGAACCGGATGACCAGTACATTTTTGTGAATAGCCTGGATGAAGAAGTACAACTGATCACCTGGTTACTGTCAGCCATGGACGACTTGCGGGACGAACCACGTTTCGAGAGGCTTCACGCTGCACTAGCGAGCGAACTGGAAGTGCGGCGTGACAGTATGTTGCTATTGATCAGTTTCCTATTCCCCTCGATTGTCATCCTGGACACCCGAGCCAACATAGACTCGAAAGTCGCCGAGCTGCGCGTTTTTGCACTCGAGATCCTGGACAACCTATTGACCAGTGAAATAAAACAAACTGTATTGCCACTTCTCGACGACCTTACGGTTGCAGAAAGGCTCGAACAAATGTCCATTCGATTCCCGCAGGAAAAAATGAGCGCCGAAGCGCGGTTCCATGACATCGTGGACAATCACTTTGATCACGCTTTCTTCTGGACCCGGAGTTGTATGCTGTACCAGATCGGTGAGAGTGAAGCCGCCAGGCATCTTGAACAGGTGGAAAAAGGTCTCGGCGATCGCGAGAGCGTCATCAGGGAAACCGCCGTCTGGTGTCTTTCAAAACTCAAACCTCCGGGACTCAGGAAAACCCTAAGCACTTATATCGGAGACCAGAGTGTCCAGGTCAGAAATCTTGC
>LWDU01042488.1_pt1 | contig 73812 bp, 51 predicted proteins | sample 727161 | NCBI WGS metagenome assembly LWDU01 (sample SAMN04566230, study PRJNA314399) | hydrothermal vent metagenome | isolation source: deep sea hydrothermal plume seawater | place: Mexico: Gulf of California, Guaymas Basin | collected 2004-07-11 | reverse complement strand
CCTTCGCGGCCGCCCCAGAAGACGAAGTTCTGGGCACCCAACTCGACTCCAAGATCGATGGCGTCCATCGTCTTACGAAGGGCAAAAGCACGGACCTTCGGATCGTTGGCGGTGAAGGCGCCGTCCTTGAAGATCGGATGACTGAACAGGTTGGTGGTGGCCATCGGAACGACGATGCCGCTCTCCTCGCAGGCGGCCTTGAAGTTGCCGACGATGGTGTCGCGCTCCGATGCGCTGGCACCGAAGGGGACCAGATCGTTGTCGTGGAGGTTGACCCCCCAGGCACCGATCTCGCCCAACTTTCTCACCAGGTCGCAGGGGTCCTGAGTCGGGCGAACCGCCGGACCGAACGGGTCCCTTCCGGGATTTCCCACCGTCCACAAGCCGAAGGTGAATCGGTCTTCAGGCTTGGGTGCGTACGAGTCGGTCATCTGGCGGTCTCCTATTCGGGGATGTCTACCCAGCGATTTTCTGCACTGGAGAGGAGTGCCGCACCGACAAAACGGATTCCACGGACTCCGTCATCGACGGTCGGGAACGGGTCGGCCACCGGCTGCTCTTGCTGGCGAATCGCTCGGGCGAATGCACTGTAGATGTTGGCGAATGCTTCCAGGTAACCCTCCGGGTGTCCGGCGGGTGTCCGGGTGAGAGTGGCGGACGCTTCGCCGGCAGCTTCGGTCGCCGTGCGAATTGTCGTCGCCGCTCCATCGCTACCGATCACCTTCAGATCATTGGGCTGTTCCTGGTCCCACTCGATGGCTCCCTCGGTACCGAAGATGCGCAGCTTGAGACCGTTTTCCTTGCCGAAGCATACCTGGCTGCAGCACAGGGTTCCGGTGGCTCCACTGGCCATCTTGAGCAGGATCATGTCGTCGTCGTCGAGGGCTCGACCCTCGACCAAGGTCTGCAGGGTTGCGTAGATGGAGGTCACTCGATCTCCAGAAACGAATTCGAGCAACTGGTGCGCATGGGTGCCGATGTCACCGAGGGCACCGACCGGCCCGGAGCGGGCAGGATCGGTTCGCCAGTCCGCTTGCTTCTGACCGGAGTCCTCGAGCTTCTCGGAGAGCCAGCCTTGCAGGTACTCGACGTAGACCTTTCGAATCGTTCCCAGGTCTCCTCGGGCGATCCTCTCCCGCGCTTCACGCACCATCGGAGAGGCGCAGTAGTTGTGTGTCAGGGCGAAGACCATGCCGGTCTTCTCGACGGTAGCGGCCAGATCGTCCGCTTGCTCCTGCGAGATGCAGAGAGGCTTGTCGCAGATGACATGGAATCCCGCTTCCAGCGCGGCCTTTGCCGGGCCGTGGTGGACATGATTGGGGGTGACGATGCTGACCGCCTCGATGCGTTGTTCGGGGGGAAGTTGTGATTCCGCCTCGATCATCCGTTCCCAGGTGGGGTAGCAGCGATCGGGATCGAGCCCCAGTTCTGCACCGGTGGCTTGGGTGTTGTTGGGATCTCTTCCGAAGCAGCCCGCGACCAGTTCAAAGGCATCATCCATCCGAAGTGCGATGCGGTGCACTCCACCGATGAATGCTCCCTGGCCACCGCCGATCATTCCGATCCGAACCCGAGTACTCATTCGATCCTCCTCAGTCCAGTCCCAGGATCTTGCGATTCTCTGCCGGATCGCTACCGCCGGCAAAATCGTCGAAGGAACTCTCCGTCACCTGGATGATGTGAGCATTGACGAACTCGGCGCCCTTGGCTGCTCCGACCGAGGAGTGTTCGTAGGGGCATTCCCATTCGACCACTGCCCAGCCGTCGAAACCGTGGCGAGTCAGGGCCGTGAAGATCGCAGAGAAATCGATGGCGCCTTCACCGGGGGTGCGGAAGCGGCCGGAGCGATCCTTCCAGTCGAGGTAGCCACCGTAGACACCGGTCCTTCCCGAGCGCACCAGCTCTGCATCCTTGACATGGAAACTCTTGATCCGGTCATGGTAGATATCGATGAAGTCGACATAGTCGAGGGCCATCAATTCGAAATGACTCGGATCGTAGTTGATGCAGGCACGTGGATGACCGCCGACCGCCTCGACGAAGCGTTCGAAGGAGGCCCCGTCATGGAGATCCTCGCCGGGGTGGATCTCGTAGGAGCAATCGACCCCACACTCGTCGGCATAATCGAGGATCGGTTTCCACCTCCTGGCCAGTTCCGAGAACGCTTCCTCGATCAGTCCTGCGGGGCGCTGTGGCCACGGATAGACATAGGGCCATGCGAGCGCTCCGCTGAAGGTGACCATCGATGTCAGCCCCAACCGCTGGCTTGCCTTCAGGCACTGCTTGACCTGTTCGATGGCCCATTCAGTTCGAGCGGCAGGATTTCCCTTCACTGCGTCTGCAGCGAATCCATCGAACATCGAGTCATAAGCGGGATGGACAGCCACCAGTTGTCCTTGAAGGTGAGTCGACAGTTCGGTGACGGCCATCTCTTTCTGTTCGAGCCGACCTTTCCAGTCGTCGCAATAACCCTGAGATTCAGCGGCCTGGGCGAGATCGATACAACGGGGATCCCAGGTCGGAATCTGCACGCCGGTGTATTCGAGATCCTTGCACCAGTCGACGATGGTGTCGAGGTTGTCGAAGGGGGCCTCATCGGCCATGTATTGCGCCAGAAACAGCGCTGGGCCCTGAATGGACGCCACGGTTTACCTCCTCGGGAATGAGCGGCCAGAATTTCTCGTCGGAGGTGGTCCTCCACGATGGTATGAGAGTCCTCTGGTGAGCGCTGGGTGTCAAGGATCAGGGATGCAGTGACTTGCCCGGGAGCCGCTGCGAGGTGATCTTCTCGGTGTGGCGAAGAGTGTCTTCAGGCCGATTTTATCGGAGGAGGCGGATGGAGGAGGCCAGAGCTTGCGCATCTTGCTGTTTATTCCGTGCCTTGCGGACCAGTTTGCCCCTAAAGCGGCGGAGGCGACCGCCTTGTTGCTGGAGCATCTGGGCTGTGAGGTGATCTTTCCCGAAGGGCAAACCTGTTGTGGTCAGGCGCATCGCAACTCCGGCGACGAAGAAGCCGCAAGGGCCATGGTCTTGCGGATGGCCCGGATCTTCGAGGGGGATGAGTGGATCGTGACACCCTCTGGATCGTGCGCCGCGATGATCACTCGCCATGCGGTGGAATTGTTCGGGTCGGAGAGCGTGGTTCCGGCCCAAGTGCAGTCGTTGGCGCGTCGCACCCGAGAACTGGTGCAGTTCATCGAAGAAGAACTGGGGCTGGCTCCCGATGAGATCGTCGGGGATCCGGGGAATGCCGCCTCGGTGGTCGCTTGGCACCCTTCATGCCACTTACGGGAGTTGAACCGGTTCGATGCATCCGGTCGGTTTCTCGAGTCGATTCCGGGGCTGGAAGTGAAGCGATTGCGCCAGGAGGAGCAGTGTTGCGGATTTGGCGGCACCTTCGCCAGCAAGTTCGGAGCGATCTCGGGAGCCTTGGCAGAGGATCGCTGTGCGGCGCTGGAAGAGAGCGATGCACCTGTTTTGCTGTGCAATGACACCGGCTGCACCATCAACATCGAGGGTCGGCTCTCGCGTCGAGGAACTCCAGTCGAGATCCAGCACGTGGCGGAGTGGTTCTGTCAGGCACTGGGACTTCAGTCGAGGGAGCAGGATACCCGTTGAAGGATCCCGCAACTCCTCCCACCAGTGTCGATGGTGAGCCGATTCTGTTTCCACGAGGGGTCCATGACATCCGCCCGCGAGCCCAGCAGTTCCTCGAGGATGAGTCTCTTCAATCGGCCGTGAGAGAAGCCACAACCCTCAAGGATCAGGCACGCAGGGATGTACTCAAGGAAGCATTTGGCGACGATGTCGATCAAATCCGATCGATCGCAGGCGAGATCAAGCGTCATACCATCGATCATCTGGATCACTACATCGAAACCTGGATTGAACGGGCAGAAGCGGCCGGGACACGAGTCCATCTCGCAAGCGATCATCAAGAGGCGAATCGAATCGTGGTGGAAATTGCACGCGAGAAGAATGCCAAATTATGTGTGAAGTCGAAGAGCATGGTGACCGAGGAGACCCATCTTCTTCCCCAGTTGGAGGCCGCTGGAGTCGAGACGGTGGAAACCGATCTCGGTGAGTTCATCATCCAGATCGACGATGATGCTCCCAGTCACATCGTGATGCCGATGATCCACAAGGATCGAAAGTCGGTGGCCCGGGCCTTTGTCAGAGAACTCGGTGCCGAGTACACCGAGGAGCCGGAACAACTGACTCGCATCGCTCGTGAACATCTGAGGGAGAAGTATCGTCGAGCAGATCTGGGGATCTCTGGCGGCAACTTTCTGGTGGCGGAGAGTGGATCGCTGGTGCTGTGTACCAACGAGGGCAATGGACGATTCTGTACCTCCGCACCCCCTACGCACATCGCGGTAGTGGGCATCGAGAAACTGGTTCCCGCCTTCAAGGATCTTTGGTTTTTACTCCACTTGCTGGCACGATCGGCGACCGGACAGCCGTTGACCTGTTACACCCAGGTCTTGACCGGACCCCGTCGTCCGGACGATCTCGATGGTCCCGAGGAGATGCATGTGGTTCTGGTCGATGCCGGGAGGACTCGAATCCTGGCAGACCCGCAATTCCGGGAGTCTCTGGGGTGCATCCGCTGTGGAGCATGCCTGAATGCTTGTCCGGTCTATCGCAAGGCCACCGGACACGCCTACGGGTCAGTCTACAGCGGTCCGATCGGAGCGGTGATCACTCCACTGCTGCAAGGTCTCGACCGAAATCCCACTCTACCGGAGGCGTCTAGCCTCTGCGGTGCATGTTACGAGGCGTGCCCCGTCAACATCGATTTGCCGCGGATGCTCGTGGCACTGCGTCGGAAAACTCGCAAGCGCCGCGGAACCACCGGAGAGAGGATGGCACTGTGGGGAATGCGGATGGCATTCTCTTCTGATCGCTACTATCGAATCGCCGCAACGATTCACCGGTACTTGTTGCGTTGTTTCTCCGGAGGATCGGATCGCCTCAGAAGTGCGCCAGGTCCCTTGTCTGGATGGACCAGAGATCGGGATTTGATCCTTCCTGCAAGTCGCAGTTTTCGAAAACGATGGCGAGATCGAGGAGGGGCGGTTCGATGAAGGGCACCGCCAGGAATATATTTCTCGATCGAATTCGAGCGGCTCTGGGTCGATCCCCTGGACAATCGGTGGAGCCGCTGGTGGTCGATCACGACATGGTGCGACCTTCATTGCCAGGCTCAGGGGATGAAAGAGAAAATCTGCGGGCTCTGTTCGTCGATCGAGCTCGCGCAGTGGGGATGGATGTCTTGATCTGTCCGCGAGCGGAAGTGGCCAAGGTGGCTGCGAACTTTCTCACCGAAGCGGCGATTACATCGGTCCAGATTTCCAGTGATCCCATCATCGAACAGGAACTCGTCGAGAAGATGAATGAATCTTCGATCCGGGTGGCCGGAGAGGATGTCGAACTGGATGTTATGTATCAGGAGATCGAGTGCGGGATCACCATGGCGAAGGCAGCCGTCGCCAGCACCGGGTCGGTGGTGGTCACCGGCTCCGATCAGGAGTCGCGGTTGACATCGCTGGTCCCGCCCAACCACCTGGTATTGCTTGCCGATTCTCGAATCGTAGAAGATCTTCTCGACCTCTCCACCTCGCCGGAGGATCTCCCTTCCTGCATGACCCTGGTCACGGGTCCTTCGAAAACAGCCGATATTGAAGGGGTGCTGATCACCGGGGTTCATGGGCCAGGAAGGGTCCAGATCGTCCTGTTTCATGGCTAGAGCGCTACTTCGAGAGTTCAGTGGTAGGCAGATTTCAGCAACCAGGATCTGTCAGGGACTGTTTGGCGTTGTTCCTCTAGTGAACCAGAATATCAGAGAGGTTGCTTGAAGGGTTTTCCCTTCTCAGACCGTCTGGAAGTTATGACCAGTCCCAGGAGTTGCTGGGGATAAATAGGAGTTGTTGGGGATAAATAGAGGAGGTTTAGAGATGTCAGAATCACCAAGAACGGCACTTTTACTGATCGGATTTCAGAACGATTACATGCATCCAGATGGACTTCTTCACGGGGCCATCGAGGATACCGACGGATTCGAGAAGATGTTGAAAAACGTCTTCCACATCATCGAAAGCGTCGATGACGATGCAGTGGTGATGCTAAATACTCCGATAGTTTTCAGCGAAAACTACGAAGAACTTCACGAGCCCATCGGAATCATGAAGGTGATCAAAGAGGCTGGGGCATTCAAGAGTGGAACCGTGGGATCCGAGATCATCGAGCAGTTCAAGAAGTATGGAGATCGCATCCAAGTGGTTTCGGGCAAGCGAGGACTGAATGCATTTTCCAACACCGATCTTGCGGATCGACTTGGCGAAGCGAATGTGGAACGCGTTTGCATTGCAGGAGTGGTGACTTCCATCTGCGTGGATACAGCGGGGCGATCCGCCCTTGACCTTGGTTACAAGGTGTCGATTCTCAAAGATGCGACCTGTGGAATGAACGCCTTCGAACAGCAGTTTTACTGCGAAAATGTCTTTCCACTTTACGCAGATGTGTGGACCTCTCAGCAATTCCTGGATTCCGTGGGAGTCTCAGTGTGACCGATTCTGATCCGGAGAATGATCTAGAGATTCACATCCAGATCGAAAACAAGATTTTCGAGCACCTGAAAGTTTCAGAAAATCGCTATCGCCATCTTCTGGAGTCGATGCCAAACATCGTTGTTCTCTATGACGATGCTGGGTGCATTATCTACGCAAATCAGGCATGGACACATCTACTCGGCGATGAGGTGGATGACGTGATCGGGCAGAGACTGGTCGATTTCTGTCATCCGGAAGATCGAGATCTGATGGACCCGATCGAAGAAATCAAGACTCCCATCGAGATCCGACTTCGCAAGTCCTCGTCTGGCCATTGCAGCCTGAAGTTCCAGGCTGCAAAACGGCCTGATGGGCAATATCAGGGATTCCTGATCGATGTATCCGAGAACAGGATACTCGAGCAGATCCTTCGCAAGTCGCTGAAGATGGACGCCATCGGTCGAGTATCTGGTTGGATTGCACATGAGTTCAATAATCTATTTGCGATCATCTTGGGCGGCTCCGATCGTATCCTGAGAGATCAGACCCGAGATCTGTCAGATGCGAAGTTCGAAGCGAATCGGATCCAGAAAGCGGCAAATCAAGCGGCAGAGTTGACCAAGCAATTGATGACAGTCAGCAGTCAGCAAGTGATGCGCTACACAGTCGTGGACGTTGCCGCCAAAATGCAGGACTTCTACTCGGTTCTGGAAGAGTTGGTGGCCAGTAAGGCGATCAAACTCCACCCGCGTGGGTTTGATATTCCAGGTCTCGTGGTCAAGGTCGACCCCACTCAACTGGTGATGGCCGTGACCAATCTGGTGATCAATGCTCGAGAGGCGATGGAGCCGCAGGGGGATTTGTGGATCGAACTCAACTCTCGCACACTCACCAATGATGAGGGCCATGGTCAAGATCTTCCCCCGGGCGATTACGTCGTTCTGGCGGTGGAAGACGATGGGTGCGGAATCGAAGAATCGATACGAGAGCAGATTTTCGAACCATTTTTCACGACCAAGGATCCCGTGCGGGGAAAGGGATTCGGGCTGGCGATCGCTCACGGGATCATGAAGCAGTCCAAGGGTTCAATTGTCGTGCAGAGTACCGTTGGAGTCGGAACTCGATTTGAACTTTTCTTTCCGCTGACGACCTTGGAACTGACCTTGGATACCGAGGCCGAGGAATCGATTCCGGAGCAAGAATCCTACAGGGTTCTACTGGTCGACGATGAGCCGCTGATCCTCGAATTGACCGCTGGAGCTCTTCGAGGTGAGAATTTCGTGGTGGACACCTCCAGTTCAGGAGCGGAGGCGATAGAGATGATCCAGAAATCTGAGTCCCCATACGATCTGGTCGTGACCGATGTGGTGATGCCTCTGGATGGGGGCAAGTTGTTGCTGCGCTACCTCTCGGACCACGCTGGCGATACCAAAGTGCTGGCGGTCAGTGGCTATGATCAATCGGTCCTTCAGGAGGTTGCCCCATCGGTGAACTTCCTCCAGAAACCCTTCAGGATTCCCGACTACATCCAACGGGTCTCGGACCTGCTCGCTGTCGACTGAGTCTGAATCGGCTTTCTGTCGCTGCTCGCCCGGTTGCGAACGGGGGTCTCCTTTGTCACACTCCCGAGTCGGATGGCCTCGCCTTCCGGAGGTCGGGGAAGCCGCGTTGGTTTCCTCCAGATATTCTGCTGAATCTGTGAGGTGTTGATACATGTCGTCGAGTCATCTCTCCACGCCCCCCCTGACCACCGAGATTCCCAAGGGGATCCCCTACATCATCGGCAATGAAGCGGCTGAAAGATTCAGTTTTTACGGCATGAAGGGGATCCTGGTCGTCTTCATGACGCAGTTCCTTTTCTTGATGCCAGGGGCCAGCGGCGGCGATCCGATGGCGAGAGCCACAGCGGTCGAGAATTACCACCTGTTTACCACTGCGGTCTATTTCACCCCCATCTTCGGGGCGCTGATCGCCGACATCTTCCTCGGCAAGTACCTGACCATCATGGCGCTGAGCATGGTCTATTGTGCGGGGCATGGGGTGCTCGCTCTGATGGGCATTCATGCTTCTCTCGACCCTTTCCAGACGCTGTGGATCGGGCTGCTGCTGATCTCCCTCGGCTCCGGCGGAATCAAGCCCTGTGTTTCTGCCCACGTCGGAGATCAATTTGGAATCAAGAACTCCTACCTTCTGACCAAAGCATTTGGTTGGTTCTACTTCTCCATCAATACCGGTGCCTTCCTGTCGACCTTGCTGACCCCCTGGTTGCTGGAGTGGTACGGCCCACATCTGGCCTTCGGGATTCCAGGAATCTTGATGGCGATCGCCACCTTTGCCTTCTGGATGGGCCGAAATGTCTTCGTTCACATCCCTCCGGGTGGAAAAGCCTGGTTTCGTGAGACCTTCAGCGCAGTCGGCATCCAGTCGATGCTCAAGGTCAGTGTCATCTTCATCTTCATCGCCGTGTTCTGGGCACTGTTCGATCAGACCGGCTCCTCCTGGGTGCTACAGGCGCAGGATATGGATCGCAACTGGCTCGGGGTGACGTGGCTGGCATCGCAGATCCAGGCGGTCAACCCGGTGATGATCCTGCTCTTGATCCCGACCTTTCAGTTTCTGGTCTACCCCGCCATCAACCGGGTGTGGAAACTGACACCGGTGAGAAAGATCTCTCTCGGGTTATTCGTGATGGTCGGAGGCTTTGCCATGGTGGCGATCGCCCAGGGGCTCATCGATGCCGGAGAACGCCCCTCCATCGGCTGGCAAATTCTCGCCTACTCGATCCTCACCGCGGCCGAGGTGATGGTCTCCATCACAGGACTGGAGTTTGCTTATACCCAGGCGCCGAAGAAGATGAAGTCGGTGATCATGGCGCTCTTCCTGATGAGCGTTTCTCTTGGTAACTACTTCACGGCGGCGGTCAATCACAACATCGTGGTTCCCGATACGATCGCAGTAGCCGTGGAAGTGGCGGCTGAGGTCAAGGAATTGAAAACAGAACCCGAGCGAATGAAACTCGCCACAAAAGCCCACATGACCTACTCCCAGGGAGAGGGTGAGGGCTTCATCTTGCTTCTTCCGGGATTCTCGGTCGAGGACCCTGCCGATGACATCCGGGTGCAGTTCACTAACAGTGGCAGCAAGAGTGGCCTGGTGCTGGCAGAGACGGCGATTCTGGAACAGGGGCTGGGTCTCATCGATCAGTACTGGCAACAGGAAGATCGTTTGCCACTGACTTCTGATGGAGGGGGAATCGTTGGCGCCTTGAAGGACCCCTGGGGAAATCCACTGCGATACCAGTTGATCAGCCGCCAGAACTTCCTCATCTCCAGCGATGGCCCTGATGGTATCCAGCACACCCCCTTCGATGCCTGGATCGGGGTCGAGGTCGCCAGCCTGTCGGTGGCATCGCAGCAGGAAGCGGCCAGTCGCCAGAGCGCCACAGATGCAGATGCCACCCCGAGGTACTCCTGGATCGAGCGGCGTAAGGCCCAGATCGAGTTGGAGAAGGCGAGTGGCACCGAGGGAGCAGGCACGCTTTCGGTCGAGGACTTCCTGCCCGTTCGCACTCCGATCGTGGCCGCCAATATTGCTGTCCAGCCCTTCAAGGGGGATGTCCTGGCTCACGTCGGGGGAGCGACCACTCTCCAGGGTGCGCCCTACTTCTGGTTCTTCACCCAATTGATGCTGGGCACGGCGTTCGTCTTCATGGGGGTGGCCTACTTCTACAGGCCGAAGGACTACATCCAGGGTGAAGATGCGCCACCGGGGGAACAAACCCCGGAGGAACAGATCCCGGAGTGATCACTGTGACGACTCCATCCGTCCGATCGATCGCCTGTGGGATTCTATTCTGGGTGCTGCTCGGGAGTGCGTCACCGGTGGTTGCGGCGGACCTGCGCATCGAACTGGTCGAGGAAGGGTGGGGGAATGCCACCCTGGTCGACGTCCATGCGGTGCTGCTTTCGGCCGCTGAACCGCTGTGGCAGGCTGCAGGATCGCCACAACTTCCGCTGATACGAGTCGAGCCCAGCGGTGGACCGATCGTTCTACATCGGAGAGGGCCTGACGGTGCCATCCGCGTTCGGCTGGCGGTCCAAGGTCGGCGCTGGGCCCAGATGGCCTATCAGTTCGGGCACGAGATGGGGCATATTCTGTGCGGCTTCGATGAAGATCCCGATCCGCATCATTGGCTCGAAGAAGCCGTCTGCGAAGCGGCGAGCATCTTCACACTGCGACAGATGGCGAAGCGCTGGAAGGACCATCCGCCCCATCCCAACTGGAGTTCCTACGCTGCCCATCTACAGCAGTATGCCGACGATCTGATCGAGAAGGGTACTCTGGAGAAGGGCATCCGTTTCAAGAAGTGGAGGCTGGAGCATCAGAGTCAACTTCAGCAGAACCCGCAGGATCGAGATCTTCTTCGAGTGGTCGCCGTGCAGTGGCTGCCCTTGCTGGAGAAATATCCAGCAACTTGGCGCGCCTTGAGATTTTTGAATCATGGAGTGCCCGAACCGGAGGAGAAACTGAGTAAAGCTCTTCAACGCTGGGAACTGAGTTGCCCCGAGGGGGATCGGATCCAGGTGAGTCGCGTTCGGAAAATGCTGGGAGTTCAGTGATTCGATCATTGCCGAGGTCTCTTCAACGACCATCGCTCCCATCGGGAATTGTCAGAGAAGGGAGTGTTCTCTGGTCAATCCGACCTCCTGCAACAGTTCATCGGAGATTGAGACCTCGCCGACCAGGAACAGGTGCTCGATATTTTTGACATGAGAGACCTTCCCCACCTTGCGCCCGGAAGGGTCGTGAATGCCGATCTTCGCTCCGACGTAGCGAGGGTGCGGTCGTGAAAGAGTCTGAACTGGACCACGGCTGGAGAGAATCTGCTCCATCTCCGATCGATCGATGTATCCCTCGTTGTTGAAGGAAACCAGCAAGTAGCGAGCGGACAGCTGCTCGACCATCTGTTCCATCGCTGCACGAATGCCTGGCCGAGAGTTGAAATCACTCCTGCGCGATTGGCACTCGATCCGCTTGCATGCCACGCCGTAGACTTCTGGTTGATCCCACAGCACCAGGGTTTCCCAGATGTGATAGTTGCCCAGATACTTGTGCTGGTTGTAGGGCGGGTCGAGGTAAGCCACATCGGCTTCCAGTGTGGCGGCAGCCTCACGCGCCTCGAGCCGGTGCGCCTCCGCCTTACCGTGAGGACTCCTCGGGAGCGGCTCAGGATCCCGCAACTGGAGCGGTTGAAGTGCTCGCGGTGCCCAGCTCTTGAGGTAGGCCATCTGGACTCCGACCGTCGAATCGACCCGATCCGCTGCCTCCATCAAGGAGGTGAGAGCGACGCACCTGAGTTCATCGTCGAGATCGAGTTGATCGATCGCTTGTCGAATTCCCTCGATGCGAGCGCCATTTTCTGGGGTGAAGTACCGACTCTTACGGCAATAGGTTTCAGTGAACCAACCATCGACCGGGGCGACCTGGCGCAGGTGATCGAGGATGGTCGTGGCTTCTGCGAGACGATCGGAGTCGAACACCACATGAGACATCGCCAGTGTCCTGGCGTAATGATTCCAGTCGTTCGATACCACTCTCCAACCGATCGATTTCAAGGCACAGCCGACTCTCGAGGTCCCGCTGAACAGATCGATGATGCTACGGGAGTCAGGAATGTTCCCGAGCAGGCCTGCAATGGCGGGGATCAGCACCCTCTTGGAGCCAAGATACTTGATCAAATGATTCCATCCCAATCAGCAATTGAAGTTCAACGGGATCGACCGAGTCGACATTTCGAGCGGATCTTGTCCTGATGTCAGGTATAGTAAGGAATGTGGCTGAAGTTACAGTTGGTTTCCGGGCAATCTGTTGAATTGCCAGGAATTCGTGGAGGAGTCGTTCTCGTGTTCAATGATGTCGGAAGAGTTGTATGGGGCGTGTGCCTGATACTGGCCTGTTTGGCCCCATCCTCAGGGGATCTCACCGCTCAATGTACACCCTCTTCCTGGGTGATCTCTGGTGTGGTGGTCGATAGCAACGGGCAGGGAGTCGGCGGGGTCGACATCGACATCACCCAGCTCTCGACCGGACAGCCGATGGCTTTAAGCCAGGATTTCACCCTGGCCGATGGTAGTTTCTCACTGGCGATCTGTCAGTCCGTGCCCTCCGGTTTCTTCGACATCACATTTCAAGCGCCCGCAACGGTTCCATTCTTCGATCGAACTCTCCAGACAGTTACCCTTTCTGGTAGCACCAATCTTGGAGCCATCCAACTGGCGGATGCCGGAATCATTTCAGGGCGTGTGGTGACTGAGTTGGGGCAGCCGCTGGAACTGGTGGACCTGGATTTCTTCATTCCGATCAGCGGTCAGGCCGTTCCGTTCTCCGGCGATACAACGGATGCCGCGGGAGAATTCCTGGTCAAGGTCTCGACCGCATTCTGGGATGTTCGATTCGTTGCAGATCCTTCGAGTAGTTCGATTCCGCTGGTGCCAGTAATGCTTTCAGACCTTGCGTTATTTACCATTGTAGACGTGGGTGACGTGGTGTTGCGAAATGGCTACACGTTGACCGGAACCGTTCTCGATATGGGAGGATCTCCGGTAGTTGCGGGAGACATCGATGTCCGAGATCCCATCACTGGAGAGAAGATCCTCACCCCGGGAGATAATACCAATGGATCTGGAATTTTCAGTGTGTTGGTGCCCGCTGGAGATTTCCAGCTGGAAATCGATCCTCCTCAGGGCTCTACCCTGGTGTCGATCCTGACGCCGATCTCGATCGCGGTGGGTGGCACCACTCTGGGAGTTCTGACCCTACCCGATGGTTTCTCTGTCTTTGGAGAGGTGATCAACTCCTCGGGGCAGTCGGTTCCGGAGACCGATCTGGACTTTTATATCAGTGCTACGGGAGTAGAGATCCCTACTGCCCATGACAACGCCAATTCTTCGGGGGTATTCTCCGTCCAGGTAGTACCCGATACCTATGACATCGCCTTCAGGCCGAAATTCTCGAGTGGTGCCGCTCCTCTGGTGATCGAAGTGGTCAACGTTTCGAGCAATGTCGATCTGGGAAGTGTGGTGGTTCCCGATGGCTTCGCCATCACGGGAACCGTCCTCGCAGGGGTCACACCGGTGGGGGAAGTAGAAATTACCCTCACTGATAGCACCACCGGAGCGACCATCTATGTCCACGGGAATGACACCGATGGGCTGGGTGCCTTCGCACTTCGTCAGGTGGCTGGGACCTATGATGTGACCGCCACCCCGCTTCCAGGAAGCGGATTGGATCCTGTCACCCTTGTTGCAGTGCTGATCAATTCGGATCAAAACCTCGTCATCGATCTTCTCGGTGGAGGACCGTCGACACCACCCGACCCGGTTGAAGCTCTGGCCTGCACCGTCAATTCGGGATCAGTCCAGCTCAACTGGACGCTGGGGAACCTGAATTACGACCAGATCCAGATTTCACGCAACGGTGCCTTGTTGATCGACCTCGCCGGAGGAGCGACCAGCTTTGTCGACGATCTGGCTCCCCAGTCGCTGCTAGACTACAGCATCGTGGCGATTCGCGGTGTTCTCACGAGCATTCCCGTCTCGTGCCAGGTCGACAACTCACCCGTGAGTACGGCGCCGCCGCCGGTCGAGGCGTTGACCTGTCCTGCAGATCCGGCGGGTGTCATTCTTTCATGGATTGTCGGCGCATTCGATTATGACCTGATCCAGGTCACCAGGAATGGTGCTTTCGTCACCAACCTGCCCGGTTCCCTTACCCAGTACACCGACATTTTTGCTCCACAGGCTTTGCTGGAATACACCGTCACGGCGATTCGAGGCGGCCTCGAGAGTGCTCCATCCATCTGCATCTCTGACAACTCTCCAGGCTCTCCGCCTCCATCTCCGGTGAACAATTTGACGTGCGTCGATGATCCCGGTGGAGTTCAGATCTCGTGGGTCAATGGAGATCTGGATTATGACGTGATCGAGATCTATCGCGATGGTGCACTGCTCTCGATCCAGCCGGGACAAGCAGTTTCCTTTCTCGACACCGGTGCTGTTGCGGGGAATCGTGAGTATGTCTTGCTCGCATTGAGGGATGGACTCGAGTCGGATCCAGTGTCTTGTTTGGTGGATGTGGGGTCGACGGCCCCGATCTTCCTCCGAGGAGATGCCAACCAGGATCAGGTCCTCAATCTTGGTGATGTGATCACGACTCTCGACTACTTGTTTGTCTCGGGAATTGAGCCCAGTTGTCCGGACGCTGTCGACTCCAACGATTCGGGGACTATCAATATCGCCGATGCGATCAGCGTACTCGGTTACCTCTTCAGCGGAGGTGCACCTCCTGCACCACCGTTCCCCGCGCCCGGTCCCGATCCGACTGCGGATTCGCTCACCTGTTTCTGAATACCCGTTTTCTGAGCAACGGTTCTCCGAACATCATTTTCTCTCAACAGCAGTGAAGCGAACCGTAGAAGGCCGTTGGCGAGAGCGAATCGAGCACCCAACGGATGGCTTCGATGCCGCTGCGGAACGGGTGACGATGGAAATGCGTCAGATTCAAAGGCGAACAGTCTCAACTATCATCCGATTGAAATGTCGCCCAGTGTATTGATCAGCACGAGCCGAAGGACTCGCAATCGAGGGTATCGGTGTCGTTCTCATCCCAGCCACAGGTGCCGGGACTGGGAGCCGCTGGAAGGGTGCCCCCATTGAACAGGGCCGCCAGTGAGAAGACGGCATCGGCGATGTTGACGCTGCCGTCATCATTGGAATCACAGGCATCGGTACAGGTTCCTGCCCACCCACCGCTGAATAATGACGCAAGGGTGAAGATGGTATCGGCGATGTTGAAGGAACCATCGGCATTGCAATCGGCCCTCTGAAACTGGGCACCGAGGGGGTCTGACAACGGGAACAACTCCTCGAACTGCATGGTTACTCCAGAGGAGGAGGTAATGGTGGTCTCTACCACCAGAACTCCGCCTGCGGGCGAGTGATTCAGCAGTGGCTCGGTGGTCCAGACCAACGGAACATCGAAATCTAGAATTCCAGAAAGAGGTAGGCTGCCTGCATCGACGATATTCATCGTTGCTCCGACAACGGGTAGTTTCGTGTAAGTGACATTGAATGCGATCTGCCCGGTCGGGTTGGGGAATCCGAGCAATGCGAGACCCGCCGCTACATTTCCGGTGATCTCGGTGACCATCGCCACTGCTTCGAGAGTTTCGAGGTCAACGGTGTTGATCTGCACCTCTGCGATGATCTGCCCTGCGACGGTGACGACGGGGGTTTGTATGAAGATATCGATGACCGCTCCGCCGACCTGTTGGCCGGGAACGAAGCCGGAGAAATCAAAAGTGTCCTCATTGAACTGAATCAGCAAACTGTATGGCCCCTCACTTCCCTCGGGAAACAGCAGTGTCTGACTGAAGCTGCTCGCAGCGCCGGCCTGGAGGTTGTCGAAGGAGGTGGTCACCGATGGGTTGAACTGTGCTGAACAGGGAGTGGCTATCGCCAGCAATGCCAGCAGAACCACACGGCCCAGAATTGTTGTGGCCGATCGAAAATGTTCGATGTTCACCTCCTCATACCCGACGAATCAGGGGCAGTTGTTGTTTTGCTGGAGACAGGTCAGTAATCCAGGAGTCGGATCCTCGCCACATGCACCATGGGGAGCGGGAGGCTGAGCTCCGCTGCCGAAGAGTCCGCTCAGGCAGAAGACCGCATCCGCGATGTCGACCCTGTTATCGTCATTGGCATCCGAGGCCAGTACGCACGAAACCGGGAGGTTGTTGAACAAGAATCCGAGCATCGTAATCGGATCGCTGATATCAAAAGTACCGTCCTGGTTGGCATCTCCTCGGTTAAACAGATCCGGGTCAGGAGTGGTACCCCCAGTGAGCGGGAACACCTCGTTGAAGGAGGACTCGATGCCAGTCGTCGAGGTGAGTAGCGTTTCGACGACGAGATCTCCTCCGAAGGGGGAGTGAGTGAGAATCGGAGCAGTTGCCCAGGTCAGCGGAATGTCAAAATCGAGATTGCCACTCAGCGGCAGGGATCCTGCGTCGGTGACATTCATGGTGGCTCCGGTGTCTCCGGCAAGATCGGTATAGAGTACATCGAATGCGGTATCGCCGATGTTGAGATCAATCCCCAGCAGCGACAGACCTGCCGAAACATTTCCCGTGATGTCGGTGATGACTGCGATCGCCTGCATCGTATCGGGACCGACCGAGGTCACCTGAACATCCGCAATGATGTCCCCTGAAATGGTGACGAAAATTACACTGACGAAGACCTCGACGACCAGACTTCCCACCAGTTGTCCTGGAGCATATCCGGAGAAGTCGAAGGAGCCGCGGTCGAATTGAATCAGCATCGAAGAGGGTCCCTCTTGACCCTCGAAGAAGAACCCATCCTGGATGAATCCACTCGCTTGTCCTGAATCGAGATTATCGAGAGTGGTCGACAGGGTTGGAGTGAATTGCGCCTGGCAGAAAGTGGGGAGGGTAAGGAACAGCAGCAACAAGCAACCGCACAGCAACAGGAGAGATGACCGTGAATCTGAAACTGGCATGTTGACCTCCTTCGGCCCTTACCAGCAATGATACTGTCGTTCACAGTGCTACAACAGCACCCGCCGACTGTCCAGACCTGTATCACCATCAAAGCGGAGATGACTCCCTTTGCTCAGGAGATCGCATTCCAGATCGGTTGTTCATCTTCGAATCCGACCAGTTTTCGATCGAGTCCGGCATGGAAATAGGTGAGCCGATTTGGATCGAGCCCCATCAAATGTAGTGCTGTGGCGTGCAAATTCTTGACCTGCAAAGGACTCTCGACTGCAGCGGATCCGAGTTCATCGGTCTGGCCGATACTGGTTCCGCCCTTGGTTCCGCCGCCAGCCATCCACATCGTGAATCCATACGCGTTGTGATCGCGTCCGGTTCCCTCTGAATACTCTGCCGTGGGTTGTCTTCCAAATTCACCACCCCAGATCACCAGAGTCTCATCGAGCATCCCTCTTCTCTTGAGGTCTTTCAGTAGCCCGGCGATGGGGAGGTCGGTCGCTCCGGCATGTTTATCGTGATTGAGTTTCAGGTCCCCGTGGGCATCCCAGTTGTTGTCGTTGTGATTGCCTCCCGAGTAGATCTGGACGAAGCGAACGCCTCTTTCGACCAATCGCCTCGCCATCAGGCACTTCTTGCCAAAGTCCTGGGTCTTGGCCTGGTCGATGCCATAGAGGGAGTGGGTTTCCTCATCTTCTTTTGCGAGATCAACAGCTTCGGGCGCAGAACTTTGCATCTGATAGGCGAGTTCGTAACTGGCGATCCTCGCCGATAGATCGGGATTCCCCAGTCGCTCGATGGCATGTTCAGCGTTCTCTGTTCGGAGGTGATCGAGTACCGAGCGCTGGATTCCACCTCCCAGCGCTGGCGGTGGCTGGAGATCGAGGATGGGAGGGTCTTCCGACCGTAGCACCGTGCCCTGGTACTGGCCGGGCATGTAGCCACTCGACCAGTTCTTGGCCCCGGAGATGGGTCCGCCGGTTTGATCGAGCATCACCACGAATCCGGGAAGATTCTCGTTGAGGGTGCCCAGGCCATAGTTGACCCACGATCCGAGGCAGGGGGATCCACTCAGTAACTTTCCCGAGTTCATCATCAGCATGGCAGAGCCGTGCAATGGAGAATCGGCAGTCATCGAGTGGAGGAAAGTGATGTCATCGACCATCGAGCCGACATTGGGAAACAGATCACTGACATACTTGCCACATTCTCCGTATTGCTTGAAGTTCCACTTCGGGCCGACCACTCGACCCTGTTTGCGATGACCCCCTCGACCAAAGGTCGTGACATCGATGGTCTTACCATCGAGCGGGTAAAGAGCAGGCTTGTAATCAAAGGTGTCCATATGACTGGGACCGCCATACATGAAGAGAAAGATCACCGATTTTGCTCGTGCGGCGAGCATCGCCGGCAGCGGAGTCAGTGGGCTCTTGAATTGAGTCAAGCCATCTGCAGCGAGGCTCTGGCCAGCGAAGAAGCCGTTACCGAGCAAGCCTCCGAGAGCCAGAGATGTGAATCCCGCCCCTGATTCCCAGAGGAATTCCCTGCGAGTTCTGCCGCAAAATTGGCCCTTGGCTTGTGGCTGGTCGGTCATGTAGGTCTCCATCAATCGATATGAATGAACTCGTTCAGGTTGAATGCCATCAAGCAGAAGATTTCCAGCGCCTGGTTCTCATCGAGTTGGTGTTCGGTCTTCAAACTCTCGACGAAAGCCAGATTCCTCTCGACTCGTTGCGCATCCGGGGGGTGCTGCGAGATGAGGTAGAGGATCTGTTCGATTTGCCGTGACAGTGTTGTTTCTCGGCGGCTCATCTTCTGAGCCAGTAGGCGAGCTTGCTTGCCGATGAAATCACTGTTGAGCAGGGTCAGCGCCTGGGTTGGTTGAATGGTGTTGAACCTGACCGGGCAGGGTGAATCGGTATCTGCCATGTCAAAGGCCAGTAACAAGGGGTGCAGGAGTGATCGCTTCACATGGATGAAGAGACTCCTGCGAGCGGCATCTTCTGGACTCGATCGGCCCCACGCCTGGCCGGGGCGAGATGCGGTGGCGAGCACTTCGCTTGGCATCGGCGGGTAGACACCTGGTCCCCCGAGGGAGCGATTGAGTGAGCCGTTGACCGCCAACACCGAATCGCGAACCTCTTCGGCGGAGAGACGGCGGCTACGAAAACGCCACAGGTGGTTGTTTTCAGGATCCACCCGGTTCGATTCCTCGTCGAACTGATTCGACATCCTGAACATCGATGAGGAGACCAGCAGTCGGATGGCCGACTTGATGCTCCACTGTTGTGCTTCGATCTCCGTGGCGAACAGGTCGAGCAATTGCTGGTCATGGGGAAGCAGGCCCAGTTTGCCGAAGTCATTGGGAGACTCGACGATTGCCCGGCCGAAGACATGCTGCCAGATGCGATTGGCGATGACTCGTGAAGTTCTCGGGTTGTCAGGGGATGTGATCCAGCTGGCCAGCGCCAGTCGCCGTCCTGAACTCTGACCATCCGAAGGGGGGACGATGGTGGCTTCCTGGCCGCCGAGAATTTGCGGGAATCCGGGAGTCACTGCTTCTCCCTTGACCGATGCGGTGCCGCGAACCCGAACATGGCCCATGGCAGGGGTCGGCAACTCCTGAGCGGAGAGTACCTGTACTTCCTCTCGGGTGGGGGGAGAGAGTTGACCGAGCCTCGTGACTGCAGCGTTCAGGCGAAGCGCTTCCGCCGTTCCGAGACGCTCCTCCACCAGTTGCTGGTGAGCGGGAAGGGCTCCTCCATCGATGGCAAGATCGAGCACTTCACTGGCATCGAGGACTCGATCCCAGAAGCGGATCTCGTCGAGCGATCCCTGCAGTGTTTGGTGGTCCGGCAACATCCTGCCGATGCTGAGTTGCTCGGGAGCGTCGAGTGCTTGTTTTCCGCCGCTTCCCGAACTGACTCGGCTGCCGTCGATCCAGAGAACGATTTCTCCGCTCTTTCGGTGGCGGGTAAAGACCACGTGATGCCACTGACCGTTGGCCATCCCCTGGGGCCCATGAATGAAGACTTCAGGATTGCCGGTGCCGACACAGACATGCTCTCCCACCAGTGAGACTCCGAAGTCGTTGACGACTCCGCCGATTTCACCGTCGACCAGCCCGGTGCCGCGGAACCAGCGGAGATCAGTATTTCCTCCGGCGCCTTGACGATCGGTACGGAACCACAAGGAGATGGAGAAGTCGTCCTGAACGGGGCGATCGATGAGAAGTCGATCATTTTCGTCGAGCACCAATCCTTCCCCATGACGTCCTGGTCCGCGGGAACTGTCACGATCTTCCTTCAACGCACTTTCTTCACCGGAGAAGGGCAGGTGCAGCAGCTGGCCTCGCCACAGTGAGGACCGCGCTTGCTGCAGAACATCTTCGCCCCAGCGTTCCTTCACCTCGGTCAACAGGTTGTTGACCTCTGACAGCCGCTCACTTCGCTCGGTCTTCCACTGCTGCACGGTGGCCTGGTAATTCGAGCGTCCCAGGTCGACCGGAAGGGTACGGACGAAGTTGTTGGTGGAGATTCCGTTGCCACCGCCACTCTTGTACGGCTTGAGCCCCTCGAAGAAGGTCAACAGCCGGTAGTAATCGCGGGTCGGGATCGGGTCTCCCTTGTGATCGTGGCAGCGTGCGCAACCGATACTGATTCCGAGCATCGTTCGACACGTGGTATCGAGCATTCCATCGAAATCGTCGTAAACCGCCTGCACTGGATCTGCCGGTTCGTCATCGCGGATCCCCAGGTGCAAGAAGCCGGTGGCGATGTGGTGGTCGATGGTTTCATCATCCAGTTCATCTCCGGCCAACTGCATGGTGAGGAACTGGTCGTAGGGCATGTCAGCATTGAAACTGTCGATGACCCAGTCGCGATATCTCCACGCCCCTGGTTTCAGACGATCTCGTTCATAACTGTCCGTTTCTGCCCAGCGGACCAGGTCCAGCCAGTGGCGCGCCCAGTGGACACCGAACTGTTCATCTTGCAGCAGTCGATCGACCAACCGCTGCCACCGATCGGGGGTGTCATCGGCGAGATAGCTTTCTACCTGTTCGGGGGAAGGGGGCAGGCCGGTCAGGGTGTAATGGAGTCGTCGAATCAGGTCCACCTCGGAAGCGGGTGGAGCAGGTTCCAGTCCCATCGACTGAAGCCGATGGAGCCAGATACGATCGAGATCGGAGCGAATCGCCAGCGTGGTCGATTGAACCTGCGGAATCGAAGGACGAACCAGCGGCAGGTCACACCAGCGAGGGGCGGGAGCCGATCGGGAATCTCCAGGTGTCGACGTCTCTTCGGTAGGTGGTGCCAGTTCATCGGCAACCGCCACCAGTGCGCTGGCTGGTGTGTTGGCAGCTGTGTGGATCATCAGTGTGCTGATCAGCGTGCCGATCAGCGTGATCCAGATCAGCGGAACCAGTGAGCCAATTCGAACCATTTGCAGCCAGTCCTATCCAGTGGTGATGCAGCCTTTTCTCGCACGCCCATTCTGTCGGACCAGTAGCGTCCAGGAAAGAGACTGGAAGCCAATCAAACGATCAATTCGCTCTCATGTGGCCGAAGAGCATCGATGATGAATCGGATGTGGTTGTCCAACTCTTGTTCGAGCAATTCGACGCCGATCCGCACCTCTTCACGGTCGACTCCTGCAGCGAAGTTCTTGTCCTTCAACTTCTTCTTCACCGATTTCGGAGTCAAATCCTGCAGTTTGTTGGGGCGAAGACGAGCGACAGCGATGATCAGCCCGGTCAGTTCATCCGATGCGAGGAGCGCCTTGTCGAGCAGGTTCTCACAGGTGTAGCCCCACCGGGTGTAGTGGCAATGGATCGCATGGGCAATCTTTTGCTCACCTCGCTCTTCGAGGATGCCAGTGATGACCTGTGGATGTTGATCGGGATACTTCTCGTAATCGGCGTCGTGGAGCAGGCCGGTGATGGCCCACTGATCCGGGTCCTCTCCGAACTTTTCGGCGTAGGCTTCCATGACGATTTCGACCGATCTCACGTGGGCTCGCAGAGCGGGAGATTCCATCATCGAGTCGAGGATTTCCCTCGCTTCAGTTCGATTCAAGGCGATTCCTTCTTCCATCGGATCAGGTCTGATAAGTCGCCATCGAGGATTCGATCTCATCGATGGTCTTGGGGATGTTGCCGGTCAGATTCACGTGTCCATCTGCGGTGACCAGGATGTCGTCCTCGATGCGAACGCCGAAGTTCTCATCGGGCAAATAGATCCCCGGTTCGATGGTGATCACGGCACCCTCGGGAGCAGTCGGATCCGGTTGTACATCATGGACCTCGAGGCCGATCGGGTGACCGACACCGTGGGGGTAATAGTCGCCGTATCCAGCATCCGTGATGATCTTTCTGGAGATCGCATCCAGTTCGGAGTACTGCACGCCTGCCTTGACTGCAGCGATGGTGGTCTCGAGAGAGTCGAGCACGATCTGGTAGATTTCCTTCTGCCGTTCGGTGAAGACTCCACTGGCTGGATAGGTGCGGGTGACATCGGAACCGTATCCACAGGCACCACTGCCGTAGCGGGCTCCGCTATCGATGACGACCAGGTCGTTCTCGCCGATGATTTTTGAGTTGGCACGGTAATGAAGGATGGTGCCGTTGAATCCGGCCCCGACGATGGTGCCGTAGAAGGGTCCCCTCGATCCATGGCTCCGATAACCATGTTCTGCGGCCTCCTGAACATCGAACTCGGAGACTCCCGGTTTGAGCATCGACAGGATGGAACTGAACCCCTCCTCGGTGATCTCGGCGGAGCGACGGATCATCGCCAGCTCGGGTTCCGATTTCACCGCCCGCAGTCGTGGAACGATCAAACTGCTGTCGTCGATCACCAGTCCCGGGATTCGCTGCTGCAACTTCTGCAACACTTCCAGATCGGGGCCGATCGGGGTGACGTGATTGGAGAGGGGGTGGAGGCACGCGGCCTTCTTCGATCGCTTGCAAGATTGCAACAATGCGCCGGCGAAGTGGCTGGTGCGTATGACGGTCTTGAAGCCGCACTTCTGTTTCAGGGCGGCGTCGATCGGGCCGCGCCAACCATCCCAGCGTTCCACTTCCGGCAGGTGAGGAGTGAGAAACAGGATCTGCTGGCGAGAACTTTGCACTGCGCTGGGATCCAGTAGCAGGACCGCTCCCGGCTCGTCGATGATTCCAGTCAGGTACTGGAAGTTGAGATCGGGCCGAAAGTCCTCCTCCAGTCCACCGCCTGAACCGGCGAAGAGCAGGCCCGTGGCCCCGGCAAGATCGGTGAGAACGCGGGCTCTGCGTCGTGCATATTCGTCTTCCGGGATCTCGAGAGTGGTCATCGAAGGGGCCTCCGTGTTCGGTTCGTTCGGCTCGATGCCGTGGGATTCGTCACCTCTGAGGCGGATTGTCCAGTATGTCGGGATCGAAGGGAAGAGACCGGATTCCCTCACAATTTGAGCAGTTGACTCTGGCGCTGTGGATGGGGAGAATTGGAATCCTACAGATCTGCTCCGGCACTTCGAGAGGCGTTCCTTTCACCGGTGCCAGGCGCTCGCCGATCAACGGTCTGCCATCGATGAACCGGGAAGGGCAAGGATGAGAAGAACAGCGCAGGCACTTTCATTTGTACCTTCATTTGAACCTTCCCTGGCACTTCCGCTGCTACTGCTACTGGCGCTGTCGACGCCGGCACAATCTCAGGTCGGGAACCTGCTGGTGGAGCCGTACCTGCAGTCCCCGACCCCCTCCTCGATGGTGATCGGCTGGGAGACTGCGGTGAGTAGCCAGAGTCTGGTGGAGTATGGTCTCACCAGTGCCCTGGGTCAGCAGTCGAGCGGTACCAGCATCGCCAGTGGTGGCGGAGCCTTCATTCACCATGTGGAACTGTCGGGTCTCACTCCCGATACCCGTTATTACTACCGGGTGATCAGCGGAAGCATCATCAGTGCGACCCACTTTTTCAGCACTCCACCGCCACTCACCGATGAGACCCCGTTTCGTTTCATCGCCTATTCCGATTGCCAGTACGGCAGTAACGGCATCAAGCATCGAGAGGTGATCGATGAAGGGGTGATTTCCTTCTGCGCACAGGAGTACGGGTTGCCCCTCGATCGAAGTCTCTCCTTCTCACTGGTACCGGGAGATCTGGTCTCGACCGGATCCAATCATTCGCACTGGCAGGATCACTTCTTTGGTCAGGCGAAACTGCTCTATCGGCATGTGCCGCTGATTCCTGCGCTGGGAAATCATGAGGCGGATGCGCAGTATTACTTCGATTACCTGCAATTGCCGACCAACGGTAGCGCTGGCTACGAGGAGCACTGGCATTATCTCGATCATCGCAATGTCCGGGTCATCACACTCGATACCAATCCTGGCTATCGCATCCAGGAACAGCTGGACTGGCTCGCTCTGGTTCTGCAAGATGCTTCCATCGATGACCGGATCGATTTCGTCTTTGCCCAGTTTCACCACCCTCACAAGTCGGAGATCTGGACCCCGGGCGAAACCCTTTTCAGCAGCCAGATGGTCAGCATGGTCGAGCAATTCAGCACAATGACCGGCAAGCCATCGATTCACTTCTTCGGCCATACCCATGGATATTCGCGGGGCCAGAGCCGCGACCATTCACACACCATGGTGAACGTGGCCAGTGCCATGGGATCGCTCGACTACTGGGGCCTCTATCCCAATGCTGATTACCAGGAGTTCGAGTTCAGCGTTCCGGAGTGGGGATTCGTGCTGATGGATGTCGAGGCGGGGGCAGATCCAGCATTCCGCTTGAGGAGGATCAGTCGCGGCAATGATTACATCTTCCGCGATAACGAGATCATCGATGACATCTACATCCAGCGCTACAACACCTCCCCTGAGACGCCGATCCCCCTCTCTCCGGGTCCCGGTTCAGGTGTGATCCCGGGGGACGGTGTGGTTCTCAGTGCCAGTCCTTACCTCGATCCAGATGGCCATGACCACATCGAGAGTCAGTGGCAGGTGTCTCTCACCTCGGGAGATTACAACAACCCGGTGGTCGATCAGTGGAGACGCTTCCAGAACTGGTACCGCACCCCGGCAGTCGATCCTGGAATCAGCATCGACACCGTGGTGGATCCGGACATGACCCATACTTGCCTGGATGTTGCACTGCCTGGTTGCACCTCGGTGTACTGGCGGGTGCGCTATCGCGATCGCAGTCTCGGTTGGAGCGACTGGTCGGTGGAAACGACCTTTCAGGTCGGAGATTCCACTGCCGGCGCATCCGCACCGATCCCCGCCGATGGCGATCTCCACGTCTCCAGTACTCCACTGTTGCAGTGGTTCCCCTGCGATCCGGCCGATTCCTACGACGTGTACCTGGGCAGCACCGCAACCCTCGGTGCCGGCGACTTCCAGGGCAATCAACTCGCGACCACTTTCGATCCCGGTCTCCTCGATGAAATGACCAGCTACTTCTGGCGCATCGATTCCCATCTCGGCTCCCAGGTGACCGAGGGTCCGACGTGGAGTTTCACCACCGATCTGAATTATCCGACCCAGTTCACTACCGAGTGGAGATTCGATGATGGGTCTCCCGCCGATGACCTGGCGCTGGTGGCGCAACTGGGTTCTTCGGTGATGACTCCACGGGGGATGTTTCACGATGTGGAGTGGGGAACCGGAATCAGCGATGGCAGCGAGGTACCCCACATCGATCAGCAACCGGTGGACTACCTCTGGCTCGACAACGTGTTCGGATCGGGGCGAGGTCTCGAGACCTACTTCAACGCCCCCGGCAATGGTGGGGGAGGTTGCTGTGATGCCTATCACTTCACGCTGATCTTCGATGTCTTTCTCGATAGCAGCCAGACCCAGTTACAGGCGCTGTGGCAGGGCAATGCGACCAATAATAATGATGCGGAGTTGTTTCTCCGATGTAGCGATGGAGCCTTCTACAACGCAGGGAATGGCTATGTTGGCGCGGGCTCCTGGAACCTCGGTGAGTGGGTTCGCATCGCCCAGCGGGTCGACTACCAGAACAACACCTCGGCGCTGTTTGTCAATGGCATCAAGGTGCTGGGAGATGATGAACTGGTCGCCCCCGACTGGCTCTACTCGCAAGGAAGCGGCCTACCGGTCTGGATGCTGAGTGACAACGGGCCCGATTCCGATGTGTCGCTGGTGCGCTGCGCCAACCTCGCCATCGTCGATGCGCGGATGGGAGACGCGGCGATCGCGGCTCTCGGCGGTCCCGATGCTGCGGGCATCTTTGTCGATGATCCGATCGGGCAGTTTGTCCGCAGCGATTCCAATGGCGACGGCTCGATCGATATCTCCGATGCCGTGGGAATGTTGAACTTCCTGTTTGGTGGCGGAAGCAGTGGATGTGTCGATGCGCTCGACGCCAACGATGACGGTTCGGGGGATATCTCCGATCCGGTCTTCCTGCTCGGCTTCCTCTTCAGTGGAGGCGCTACCCCGCCGCTCCCCTTCCCCACCTGTGGCGAGGATCCGACCGCGGACCTGCTCGACTGTGTCGGGGTGTTGGGGTGCCCCTAGGCGAGCTCATCCCTCATCGGCTTGTTGGGCATCGGCTTGTGGGTGTCCTTTGAGCTGGTAGAAGCGGCTCGCATTCCCTCCTTCGATGGCACTTCTTTCGGTCCAAGAGAGTGGCTGGAGAAACGGTTCCACGAGACTTCTGACTTGCGAGTAATCCGCTGCCAGGCAACAGACTGGCCAGTCGCTTCCCAGCATCAATCGATCGGGCCCGAACGCTTCGATGGCGGTTTCGATGTAGGGAGCCACTTCGCTGGGGGTCCATTCGAGCCAGTTGGCCTCGGTCACGATGCCGGAGAGTTTGCACATCAGGTGAGGTGAGCGAGCCAGTTCCTTCAGGTTCTCGGCCCAGGGATCGAGTTGCCCCTCGGCGATTTTCGGCTTGGCGATGTGATCGAGCACCATCGGAACATCGGGTAGGGCCCGCACGAAATCGATGGCTGCAGGGAGCTGGCGCTCGTAGATGAGCAGATCAAAGGTCAAATTTCTCGCTGGCAGTGACTTCACCCCACGGCGGAAGGCGACTCCATCGAGAAAGCGATCGTCCGGTTCATCCTGGACGATGTGACGCACTCCGACCGCTTTGGAGTGCTGGCACAGCTGATCGAGCTGGGATTCTAACTGATCGGACTGAAGGTCGACCCAACCGACCACCCCGAGGATCCAGGGGTGATCTGCCGCGAGTTCGAGCAGGAAGTCATTTTCGCGCCAGGATGAATCGGCCTGGACGGCGACGCAGCCGTCGATCTGCTGCGCTTGCAGCAGCGGTAGCAACTGATCCGGCAGGTAGTCGCGTTGCAGGATTTGCATCCGGTGGTCCATCCATGTGTGGATGGCCGGGTCGTGGCGCCAGAAGTGCTGGTGGGCATCGATCTTCAAGGCAGATCCCTTCCGTTCGAGATCTTCACCTGCTTGCAGGTTCCCGTCGAGAGGTGTGTCTTGATGAAGTGATTGGAAATCGACACACTGATGCGACGGAGGTTGCTGATGAAGTCGAAAAAGCATCTGGTCTGGGTCGCGGGAGTGCTGGCGCTGATCGCAGCCTGGACCAGCGGCTCGCTACTGCTACTCCATGCCGAGAAAGATGCCGACCTTGGACTGCTGGCAGCGGTCTGCTCTGCAACCGAGGATGGCTGCGCCTCGGTGGTCAACAGTCGCTGGGGAGTGTTGCCTCCGGGGGAAAAGGGGTCAGATGGACCCCACGATGGTTTTCCGGTGGCAGCGCTGGGTTTTCTCTACTATGCGCTGCTGGCGAGCTGGTACCTGTTGATCGGCATTCCCGACCCGGGGCGAATGTGGTTGTCTCGGATGGTGCTCTACCTCAACGCGCTCGGCGTTGTGGGGTCGATCATCTACACCTCGCTCATCTTCTTTGCCATCGGAACTGTCTGTACCCTGTGCCTTCTCACGCACGCCTGCAATATCGGAATTTTCATCGTCTCGTGGTTATTGAGGCCGAGGCAAAAAGAGCCCCGTGGTGGCGGATCGCCTTCGAATCGGTTGCTGGCGGCGAGTGCAGCGACGCTGCTGCTGGCTTGCGTGGCCCAGTGGGGGGTCTTCGAGGCTGGCCAGGAGCGCGCCCGGTTCCAGTCACTGGAAGAGGAAGTTCTCGAACTGAGGGTATTCGCCAGCGATGTTGAAAAAGTGGACACGGTGCACCGGCTCGAGAAAAAGAACGTCATCGAAGTTCGCGACGATGATCCCATCATCGATGACGTGGGTGGGTATCACTATCAACTGGTGATCTTTTCCGATGTGGAATGTCCCAATTGCGGGCGCTTCGATGAATATCTCAAGCAGACGATTCTTCCCATCTGGAACGGCCACCTGGAGGTGGTGTGGAAACACTTCCCCAACACCTCGAAGCATCCGAATGCGATGCCGGGAGCCAGAGCACTTGAAGCGGCGCGATTACAGGGCAAGTTCTGGCAGTTGAGGGACTGGCTGCTGCCGCGGCGCCAATCGCTGGGGGTCGTCAACTGGAGCAAGGCGGCCACCGAACTGGCGATGGATGCCGATCGATTCCTCAAGGATATGCAAAGTGCCCAGGTCACGAGGAGAATCGGCCAGGATATTTCTCTGGCACGCAAGTTAGGGGTCAGGGGCACGCCTGGTGTCTACCTCAACGGGCGCCTGGTGAGCCGACTGATGCGACGCAGTGCCGGCTTCTGGAAGATCCAGAGCGAGAGTCTGAGAGAGTTTCGAATCAGCAAGGGAGAGGATTGGTGATGGAGAGTGCATTAGTGCAGGAATGACACGCAACACCTTTGATCCGATGGTTGAGGTTTGGAATAGCAGCGGTATCCTAATATAGAGGACTGGGGCGTAGTGGGTTTTTACTACGAGTCGCTCATCCCCTCCGGTAAACTCATGGTTCGCTGTAATTAACGATTTGTATACTTTGGTTCGCTCGGGAATGACCACAATCATCCCTGTATCCTCCGGTAGCTTTGCTTCCGGGTTTCTTTGTGGCCCGAGGTGACATCCAGGTGTCAGGAAGAGGTGTTTCGATGCGACATGGTGGCCTAATTTTCGGTATTTTTGTTTTACTGTTTGTGCTCTTCACCGCCTCTGCGGCGTGGGGTCAGACCTTTGAAATTTCCTCCCCAGATCAAATGGTTCCTGCGGGCGGAGGTTCTGCAACATTCAGCGCAACCTTCAGCATCGTGCAGGTCACGGGTGCACTCGAAGAGACCAAGGGGTTTTCGATGGCCTACGGTCACGATTCGACCTTGCTGGAAGTGGTGGGATCGAACCCCTATATCCCGACTCCTGTCGGGTCACTGGCCGCGCTCAATGGCGGCACAGGACCGGATTTCATCCAGGGTGAGGTGTTCACCAATGGCTTCACAGTCGGAGTGATCTACGCATTCGTCGACCAGAGCCAGGTCATCACCTTCGGTACTCCACTCCCGATGATCGAGGTGGATTACGCGACGATTCCGGGAGCCCTCTCGGGATCGACCGGAAATGTGGTCACGACCATCAGCAGTGCCAGCGACCTCGGAACTCCGCCCGCCACCACTGTCGTGGTGATCGGAGCCGGTTCCTCGGCGCCGACCACTGGAATGCCCTTTTCGATCACCTTTCAGGCCGCTCCTCCGATGGCCTTCGAGGTGATCTGTGTCGATCAGGCAGCAACCTTCAGTTCCTCCACAGGGGTCGGATCCTTCACAGGAACCGTGCAGATCGATCAGGACGTGGAGCCGGGAGATACTGCCGCAGAGACCCAGGGATTCTCACTGGGAGTGGCCCATGACGCAGCCGTACTCGAGGCCACCGCAGTCGACTATGGCGCATCGTTGGCGAGCCTTGAAGGAGGAACCGGTCCGGAGTTCTTCAATGTCGGGATCATCAGCGGTGGAATCACCGTCGGTTGCATCTACGATTTTCAAGGGGGGGCCTTCATCGGCTTTGACACACCGACAGAAGCAGTGCTGGTCCAGTATGACACGGTCCCAGGAGCGCTGGTCGGCACGCCTCCGGGAGCTAGCATCTCGACCACGTTGACACCGACTAGCGGCCTCGGGCCGACAGGAGTCACGATGGTGATGGTGGTCGATGGGCAATCGATCGACATGACCGGTCAAGCGGGCAGCGTATTGCTCACGGCGATCGGTGGATTCAATCGTGGAGATTGCAACGACGATTTCAGTTTCAATATCGGAGATGCGATCACCCTGCTCGATGGCCTTTTCCTCGGTGGAGTCATCGTTTGTGCCAATGCTTGTGATAGCAATGACGATAACCAGGGGAACATTGCCGATGCCGTGCACATGCTGGCTGCCTTGTTCAACGGCGGCCCGATGCCTCCTGGAACCGGTAGTTGCGCTCCCGATCCCACTCCCGGTGCGCTCGGGTGTGAGGATTACACCTCCTGTTCCTGAGGGGATTGGGTTGACGGGTAGATGGACCCTTTTTCATCGATCCAGGGCTGCGAGTCCAGCGGGACTCGCGGCCCTGGATTTTTGTCGGTCTCCAGTGGCACCACCCGACGACGGCTGAGGTTCTCCGGGATGCTGAGGTTCTCCGGGATATGGTGAAATTCCGGTATCGATTGCCGGATGCTCCACAACTGGAGGACCAGGATCCGATCTGGGTGGGGATCCGCTCGTTGCCATCGAGAGTTGCGGTGGCTACCATCGAAGGAGGTGGAGATGGGCGTTGAGTTCTGGTCCCGCTGGACCGAATTGATGTTTTTGGGCTCTGAATCCAATCCAGACTGTTATTCGTGAAATCCAATGAGAAAGGTGCATCCATGCGAGCCATGATCGCTGTGTGCGTTCTGCTGATTCAGTGCATGATTCCAACGACTGGATCGGGTCAGTCGTGGCTCCAGGGAGTGGTCGAGAACTCGACCCCGGGGAGCAGGATCCACATGATTTCAGGAGTCGACGGCCAACCATTGCCGTTTCCGGAGGGTGTCGCCCCGGACCTGAAAGATCCATACCAGGTATTACGCTATCACGGCGCTCGCTTCGGAATCCAGCATCCCGAGCAACAGCTGAAGATCATCAAGACCGAGCGATGCTCTCTCGGGATGATTCACCACACCTTTCAGCAGATTCATCTGGGAGTGGAAGTCTTCACCGCTGTGATCAAGGTTCACCTGCAAGCGGATGGAACTCCGCTCTCCATCAACGGTGACTTTTTCCGCTTACCGAAGAAGTTGTCGGTGACGCCGCTGCTCTCTGCGGAAGAGGCTCTCGTCATCGCTGAAGCGGTTTTAGAACAGCGATTTTTGGTGCAGACGATGGAACCTGAACTGGCCGTGGTGAATCCCGGTTGGTGGGGAGATGCTCCCCTTCCTCGGCCAGTACTGGCGCATCACATGATTCTCGAAGGCGCTGAGATGCTCGCCGAGCATGTGCTGATCGACGCCAGCAGCGGCGAACTGCTCGATCGCTGGCCGGCGGTCCACAGTGCCATGTTCCGGGAGATCTACGACGGTGGAGGCGGCACCTTGCCAGGGAGCCTGGCCCGCTCGGAAGGATCCGCCCCCAGCGGCGACACCGACATCGATGAGGGATACGACACCGCAGGAGACTTCTATCGCCTGCTGTTCGATGGACTGGGACGCGATTCCCTCAATGGGAATGGCTCGACGATGACTGCCACGGTGCACTGGAACGATGGAATTTGCCCCAATGCCATCTGGAACGGCAATCAGATTGCACTGTGCAACGGTCTGGCCACGGATGATGTGATCGCCCATGAATTTGCCCACGGGCTCACCCAGTTCTCGGCAGATTTGATCTATCAGAACCAGTCGGGTCAGTTGAACGAATCCTATTCCGATATCTTCGGCGAGGCGATCGATCTGTGGAACGGCAACACATCGGAAGTGGGAACCCCCGGCGGCACTCCATGGCCCGGAGGAACCACCGGCGGCGGAATGGATACACCCAACAACACCAGAACATCTTGCAATGATGGATCTACTCGCTGGAAGATGGGGGAGCAAACCAGCCTCGGAGCGATTCGAGACATGTGGTTCCCCGAGTGCTTCAGCGATCCTCCCAGTACCACCGACCCGCTCTACAATCAGAACGCCTGCGGTCCATTTGACAATGGCGGGGTCCACATCGGTAGTGGAGTGTTCAATCACTCCTTCGCCATGCTCGTCGATGGAAAGACCTACAACGGTCAGACCGTATCGGCGATTGGCATGACCAAGGCGATCGCCGTGTACTTCCGGGCCTTGACCGTATACATGACATCGGGAACCACCTTCCCGGTGGCGGATACGCTGATGAATCAGGCCGCTGCCGACCTGGTCGGAAGTGCGCCCAATGATCCCCGCACCGGCGCGGCCGGTGCGACCTTCACGCAATCGGATGCTGATCAAGTCGCGGCTGCGATGACGGCCGTGGGGATGTCGGAACTGGTCTGTGGACAGGCTCCCCCGGGGCCTCCTCCGGCCAACGATGACTGCTCCGGTTCGGTGCCGGTATTTGTGGGACTCAACAGTATCGATAGCAACAACGCCACCTCCGGTGGGCCAGCGGCCGATGCGAGCCAGTGTAGCGGCACCTTCCTCGGAGATGTCGGGAACGATATCTGGTACTCCTTTGTTCCTCCGGAAGATGGATTGCTTTCGGTCAGTACCTGCGACATCGCCACCTGGGATACCGATGTGCTGGTTTACAGCGGTGATTGTGGATCCTTGACCCAGATCGCCTGCAATGGTGATACCGGCGGTTGTTCCACCTTCACTTCGCTCATCGAAAACATTCCGGTCAGTGGCGGATTGAGTTATCAAATTCGGGTCGCTTCCTGGAGTGACGGAACGACCGGCACCGGGCAACTGGATGTCGGTTTTGTCGGCGGTGGCGGAGGAGCGGTGGAGAACTGCACCAACGGCGTCGATGACGATGGCGACGGGTTGATCGACTGCGAGGATCTGGATTGCGCCGCTGCACCCGCCTGTGTTCCTCCTCCTCCGGGGGACGAGTGCGTCTCTGCTGAAGCGGCGGTGTTGGGTGAGAATCCGTTCGACAGCACCGCTGCGACCACAGGAACCGATCCGATTCCCACTCCGGCTTTGTGCGGTGATGGCCTCGGGTCGATGATCGGAGATATCTGGTTCACCTACACTCCGGACCAGTCAGGAAGCCTGTTTGTCTCCACTTGCCAGCCGGGCAGTTTTGACTCCGACCTGGTGATGTACACGGGGTCCTGTAACTCATTGATCCTGCTCGCCTGTAACGGGGATGTGAGTCAGGCACCTTCGACAGTGTGTCAGCAGTACTGGTCAGAATTGACCGCCAGCGTCACTGCAGGGGAGACCTACTGGTTCCGCGTCGGAGCCTGGGGAACACCGCATCCAGGCAATGGAGATCCGGGCCCAGGCGCATTGCTGCTGGACCTCACCCCGTCGGGACCGGTCGAGAACTGCAGTAATGGTGTCGATGATGATGGAGATGGTCTGATCGACTGTGAGGATCCCGGTTGTTTCACGGACCCCGCTTGCGTGCCGGTGGCTGCTGGAGATGAATGTGTCTCGGCAGCGGTGGCTGTCTTCGGGTCGAACCCGGTCGACACTACCACCGCGACCCAGAGTGCCGATCCTTTCGATTCCAACAGCTGTCCCGGCACCTTCCTCGGTGAGATGACCAGTGACATCTGGTATGACTTCACTCCGGACCTGAGTGGCGATTACACCATTTCCACCTGTGACACCATCAACTTCGATTCTGACATCGTCATCTATCAGGGTGATTGCGGAGCGCTGACCCAGGTCGGCTGTAACGGGGACGGCCCCGGTTGTGGAGGATTCAGTAGCCTGGTTCAGATGCCGATGACCAGCGGAGTGCTCTATCGCATCCGAGTGGGTGGTTGGAATGTAACAGCGAATGGAACGGGGACACTGGAGATTGGCTCCGCCACGCCTCCTCCACCGCCCGAGAATTGCTCCAATGGGATCGATGACGATCTGGATGGACTGACCGACTGCGAGGATCCCGATTGTATCGGCGATCCGGACTGTGTTTGCAGTGCAGTGATCTCACTGTCGTGTAGTCAGGGAATCGGCTCCACTGTGAACCTCTCATGGCTCAACGGTGAAACTTATAGCGAGATTGCGGTGCGTCGAGATGGTCTGTTGATCCAGACCTTGTCGGGTACGGCTACCGGATTCTCCGATGGATCACCATCTCTTGGTGATCACGTTTACGGTGTGACCGGAATCTGCGGAGGCAGTCAGCAAGCCCCCGAGGTGATCTGTTCGGTCACGGTCACCCAGACCGCCGGCTTCAGCCTGGTGTCGCAGAATGTCACTGCTGGTTACAGCGCAGCGGGAGTCCAGTTCGAGACCACCATCACTGGCCGGGAGTTCACCGATCACCCGGGATACCCGACCAACACCGCAGGATTCTCTTTTGGCCTGGCACACAATCCTGATCTGTTCGCCGCAATCGATGCGGCGCCGGCGGGATCGGTGGCCCAACTCGATGGCGGAGCCGGTCCGCAATTCTTCGACTCTGCCATCTATGCCAATGGCATCACGGTGGGCTGTGTTTACAGTTTCACCTTTGCAGAGACGATCCAGATGATCTCCGATACCGATCTGGCGTCGGTCAGCTACGACTCCCTACCCGGAGTCTTCAACACCACTACCGGCACCGTGATTTCCGCGCTCGATTTCACCGACTCTCTGGGGGTGCCTCCGGTGCAGGCGGTGATCTCGACCGATTCGGGGATTGCCGTGGGAGTGGTTCCGACCGGAGCGATCGTGACTCTGACACCTTCTGGCTTCATCCTCTCCGCCGTTGATCAGACGGTGGGTTTCTCGGAGTCGACTGGAGTGGCTAGTTTTGATGCTTCCTTGACCCTGGAAGAAGATCCCGGCAATGGCGGATATCCCAACGATACCCAGGGATTCTCCTTTGGAGTGGAGCATGATCCTGCGCTCTTGACGGTGAACGCTGCTGCCGGTGGGCCAGTGATCGACGCTCTCAATGGCTCCACCGGACCAGACTTCATCGATGTGAATCTGTTCACCGATGGCTTCACCATGGGCTGCGTCTACAGTTTCCTGGGAACCGGCACCATCCAGTTCGCCACGCCCATCGACCTGGCGATCGCCAGCTACGATACGGTTCCTGGCGCACTCGCTGGATCGTCGAGTGATGTGCTGACCACCTTGTCGATCTCGGGCAACCTCGGCACTCCTCCGGTCCAGGTGGTGGTGGTGGTGAACTCCGGCGCCCTCGGTGCCGTCGGGGTCGCTGGAACGATCACTCTCACTCCAGCGGTGGGTGGTGGGTTCGTGAGATCCGATGTCAACGACGATTCGCTGATCAATCTTGCCGATGCGATCACGGTTCTCGATGCGCTGTTCCTCGGTGGAGTGATCAACTGCATGGATGCCGCAGATACCAACGATGATGAACTTTCCAACATCGCCGATGGGGTATACCTGCTCTCGTATCTCTTCTCGGGAGGTCCTCCACCACCGGCGCCCTTCGGCGGGTCGTGTGGACCCGATCCGGCAGGAACTGCACTGGATTGTGCTCAGTACAACTCCTGTAATTGATGGGGGCCGATGCGACGCTTTGGTCAGGTGATCGGCATCGATCCATCTGGGGTCGAGAGATACCGTAGCTTTCACCAGAAGATCTGGCCCGAGATCGAATCAGCGATTCGTGAGGCGGGAATCTGCAATTACTCGATCTATCTCGACGGAAATCAGTTGTTCGGCTACTTCGAGTATCACGGCCCCGATGAGGAGTATTCGCAGCGGATGGAGCAACTGGCCGCTTCACCACGGATGCGAGAGTGGTGGGATACCATCGAGCCGTTGCAACTTCCGCGGGAAGATCGACCCGCAGGGGAGTGGTGGTTGACCCTCGAAGAGGTTTTTCATCAGGATTGAAGTGCAGGGCTGTGGCGGGTCACCCGGAAGCGATGATCGCTCGGTTCATGAGCTCCTCGTCGATCGCTGTTCCCGTTGTCTTCCCGACATCTCGCTGGAACTCGAGTCGTAACTCGTGCCGAAATTCAATTTGCGGTTGGATGGTATTCATGCCACCCCCGATACCGACCGATGCGATGTCGACCTTGGCGTCGAACATCTCTTGAGTGAGATCCACCCATCACTGGTCGAACGCGCACACTTCTTGTCGTTGGGATCCGAGTCCTTCGATGAAGAGCTCCATCACATCTCCGGCCTTGAGAAATCGAGGAGGGTCGAGACCCAGTCCCACCCCTGCAGGTGTACCGGTAGAGATCACATCACCGGGGAGCAGGGTCATGTACTGACTGACGCTCGAGAGGATCGCCGCGACATCGAAGTGGAGTTCTCGGGTGTTGGATTTTTGTAATGGCTCGCCATTGACCTTCAGTCCCATGTCGAGGTGTAGCGGGTCGGGCAGTTCATCTGGAGTGACCAGTTCGGGGCCGAGAGGTGCGAAGGTGTTGCACGACTTGCCCTTGACCCACTGACCACACCTCTCCAGCTGGAACTCCCGCTCCGAGAGATCATTGTGAAGGCAGTATCCGGCGATGCTGTTGGCCGCAGTCTGGCGGTCTGCGTGGCTGAGGGTGGCACCTACCACCACGGCCAACTCGACTTCCCAGTCCGATTTCTTGCTCTCGGGAGGGAGAATGACATCGTCATTGGGTCCGACGATGGCAGTGGTGGACTTGAAGAAGATCACCGGTTCTGCCGGCAGTTCTGCTCCCGTCTCTGCGGCGTGATCGCGGTAGTTGAGGCCGATACAAACGATCTTGCTGGGGCGGCAGATGGGTGCGCCCAGCCGAACATCATCCGCCACTCGGGGAGCAGTGGGGCCATCTCGTTCGATCCAGGAGGCAAGTCGTGACAATCCACCCGAGCCGAAGAACTGTTCATTCCAGTCCTCGCCAAAGGCGGAGCAGTCGACCCGAGTGCCATCCGGGAGCACTGCTCCAGCAGTTTCATGGCCAGGTTTTCCAAATCGAAACAGTTTCATCAATCCTCCTAGATCACCATCACGCCGCCATCGACGGGAAACGAATGCCCCGTGATGAAGGCGGATTCATCACTGCAGAGAAAGAGCGCAAGATCCGCGACCTCCTCTGGTCGGGCCATTCGGCCCATCGGTTGGTACTGGGACAACTCCTCGAACTTTTCTTTTTCCTTGCCGGGATAGTTGGCCCGGATGAATCCGTCGACAAAGGGAGTGTGCACCCGTGCGGGTGCCACGCAATTGCAGCGAATCCCTTGCTTCATGTAGTCGGTCGCGATGGAGCGAGTCATGGTGAATACCGCCCCCTTGGTCATCGAGTAAGCGAAACGATCCTCCAGCCCGATATGACTGGCGATGGAGGCGAGATTGAGAATCACTCCCCCCGATCTCTCGAGCATGCGGGAAACCGCTTCTCGAGCACAGAATGCGACCCCTTTGATGTTGACCGCATAGAGCCGATCCAAATCTTCCTCTTCGGTGTTGAGGACATTTCCAACATGGGCAATGCCGGCATTGTTGACGAGAATCTGCGGGCTGCCGAGGGTGTCATCGACCCTTCGAAATGCCTCAGCCACCGAGCTCTTCTGCGCCACATCACAGACCATCGTCTCGACGATGATCCCGCCACTGGAGAAGTGCTGCCGTGCGGCTTCCAGGCTCTCGGCATCGATGTCGAGCAGGGCGATCCGAGCACCCTGTTCGGCAAATCGGCCCGCGATGGCGAGTCCGATGCCAGATCCCGCTCCTGTGATGACCGCAATCTTGTCGGTCAGGCGACCCTCGAGTGCCATCTTGTCTCCCTTCTCCACGATTCTTCGAAGCGAGGAGGATATCACGCATCTTCCCCCTCGGGGAGCGGGCCCACCTTGACCGGGAGCCGTCCTGGGTCAGGATACTCGGGGGACAGGTGGTCTTTCAGTGAGGAGCCGATGATGAGTGTTCGACAACTTTCATGCAGATATTCGTGGATCTTGCTGCTCCTTCTGGGGATCGGCTGCACCTCGGGAGTGACCAGTGCGACCCCCAAGATCGCAGTGATCCCCAAGGGAACCAGCCACGAGTTCTGGAAATCGATCCATGCGGGAGCCGAAAAGGCGCGCCAGGAGGTGGGCGGCTTCGAGTTGGTATGGCGCGGTCCAGAACGGGAAAATGACAAGAGCCAGCAGGTCGATCTGGTGCAGAATTTCGTCGCTTCGGGGATCAGTGCCATCGTCATCGCTCCCGCCGATGATCGAGCCCTCGCTTCTCCCATCTCTATCGCGAATCAGGGGGGAACCCCTGTCATCGTCATCGACAGCGGGGTCCAGGGAGTGGCCGGTACCGACTACGCTTCCTACATCGCAACCGACAATGTTGAGGGTGGCAGGATCGCCGGTCGGCGCATCGCCGAGTTGACCGGGGGGAAGGGGCGAGTACTGGTGCTGAGATATCAGCAAGGCTCGGGCAGTACCACCCAGCGCGAACAGGGATTTGTCGAGGTCCTCGAGAGTTTCGAAGCGATTGAAGTGGTCGATCCTGGGCGCTACGCCGGGTCGACCAGGGAGAGTGCTCGCCAGGCCGCAGAGAACTTGCTCGAGGCCGATAGCGACTATGCAGGGATCTTCTGCTCCAACGAATCTGCTACCTTTGGAATGTTGCTCGCTTTGCGGGCCAGGGCAATGGCGGGAAAGGTGTTCCTGGTCGGGTTCGATGCCAGTGACGGCCTCGTCGAAGGAATGCGCGCCGGCGAGATCCATGGATTGGTGGTACAAGATCCGGTCGCGATGGGGGAACTGGGAGTCAAGACTGCATTGGCGGTTCTACGCGGTGAAAAGGTCGAGACGCTGGTCGATACCGGTGCCAAACTGGTCACCGGTGAAAATATCGATGAACCACAGATCGTCGATCTGCTCACTCCTCCCCTGAAGAAGTATCTCGGCGAGTGACGCAACCTCCACTACTGGAGATGACGGCGGTCGATAAGGCCTTCGGCGCGACAGTGGCTCTCTCGGGTGCCCACCTTCGCGTCGAGGCGGGCGAGGTGCGCGCTCTGATCGGTGAAAATGGTGCGGGCAAGTCGACTCTGATGCGGATCCTCAGCGGTGTGGAGACTCCCGACTCGGGCACCATCCGGATCTCGGGAGAACTCTTCTCGCCGGCCAATCCGCAGCAGGCCAGAGATGGTGGCATCGCGATGGTCCACCAGGAACTTGCGGTGGTGGAGGATCTCACTGTCGAGGAGAACCTGCTACTGGGAGCGGAGCCGAGCAGCGCTGGATTGTATCTTCCTTCTCGCATGAGAGATCGTGTCCTTTCATCGCTGACCCTGCTGGGCCGCAGTGAAATCCAACCCTCGACTCCCGTCTCACAACTCTCCGTCGCGGCGCGTCAACTGGTTGAAATCGCCCGGGCGCTGGTTCACGACGCTCCGGTCATCGTTTTCGACGAGCCGACCAGCAGCCTCGGGGCCCAGGATATTGAGCATCTGTTCGAGGTGATCGGTCGCTTGCGAGATGATGGTCGGGCAGTGGTCTACATCTCTCACTTCCTCGAGGAAGTGCAGCGTATCGCCGATCGCTGGACCGTATTGCGCGACGGTGAAGTGGTGGGGGAAGGATGGATATCCAGCACCACTACCGAGCAGCTGGTCAGCCACATGATCGGTCGTCAGCTCGACGAGATGTACCCTCGGATTCCCCACCAGCGAGGCGACGCCTTGATCGAGGTGAGCGATCTGAAGACACGAACCGGTCTCCAGCATGCAAACCTCACCTTGCACCGCGGCGAGGTGCTGGGCATCGCCGGCTTGATCGGTTCTGGCCGATCGGAACTGCTCCGTGGAATCTATGGCCTCGACCCCATCGATTCGGGCTCGGTGCAGGTTGCGGGGCGATCGCATCGTCTGGATCCGACCCGTAGCATCGAGTCAGGGATTGGTCTTGCCAGTGAAGATCGCAAGGAGGAAGGACTGGCCACCGATCTGTCCCTGGCGACCAATCTGACCCTCGGCTCCTCCTCGGCACGCCCCTTCTTCTCACTCCTTGGATTGAAGAAGGAACGGAGCCAGGTCGAGTGGTGGATCGATCGGTTCTCGATTCGAACCCGGGGTCCCGATCAGCCAGTACGGACACTCAGCGGCGGAAACCAGCAGAAGGTGGTGCTGGCGCGTCTGATGCACCTCGATGTCGATGCGGTGCTACTCGATGAACCGACCCGTGGCATCGATGTTGGATCGAAGACGGAAGTATTCCGCTGGATCAGTGAGATGTCCGCTGCAGGAAAAGCGGTGCTGGTGGTTTCCTCATCGATGCAGGAGTTACTGGGCATTTGCGATCGGATTCAGGTGATGCACCGCGGGGTTCTGGGAGAACCTCGTGAGGTCGAGAAGTGGGATGAGCATTCCTTGATGGTCTGCGCGGTGGGGGGGGAAGAGGCGGCATGAAGTTCACCATTCCACGCCACTGGTTTGCCACCCTGGCGCCCTTTCTCGGAGTGCTGGCGGTGGTTCTGGTCTTCTGGATTCTGTACCCAGGTCAGCCGATGACTCTCAAGACTTGGCAGATAGTGGCGACCCATACCGTGGTGGTCGGTCTGGCCGCAGTCGGAATGACCTGGGTGATCATCTCCGCCGGGATCGACCTGTCGGTGGGATCGGTGATCGCCCTGTCGGGAGTCAGTGCAGCCCTTGCGGTAGATGCCGGATGGGGAGCGATCGGAGCGATCACTGTTGCGCTGGCCACTGGAGCGGTGTGTGGAGTTTACAATGGAATTCTCATCGTCGGCCTGCGACTTCCTCCCTTCATCGCAACACTCGGGACGATGGGGTTTTTTCGGGGGGTGGCGCTGTGGGTCGCCAACAATGGATCGGTGCGACCCGAAGATGCTCAAGGGATCTCCACCACCGATGGGATCGCCAACTGGGTCAAGAATGGTAGCGAAGGACAATGGCTACCCCCTGCAGTGTGGCTGCTGCTGATCATCACCATCCTGGGAGCGTTGGCGCTGCGCTGGACCGTTCTCGGGCGTCACACCGTGGCGATCGGCTCCAACGAGTTGACTGCCCGTCTGTGCGGGGTTCAGATCAAACGAACCAAGATCGTGATCTATGCCATCGCGGGACTGCTGGCAGGGCTGGCAGGCGTCATGCTCTTTGGAAGATTGACCGTGGGAGATTCGACCGCTGCGGTTGGAATTGAACTCAAGGTCATCGCTGCAGTCGTCATCGGAGGGGCCAGTCTTTCCGGTGGGCAGGGCTCGATCAGTGGAACGTTGGCAGGAGCATTACTGATGGCCGTACTGAGTAATCGCTGCACTGCGGCCGGCTGGCCAGACTTCGTCGAACACATGATCGTCGGGCACATCATCATCTTGGCGGTGGCCATCGATCAGTGGAGAATTCGCAGAACCAACCATTGAGGGGGATTTGTGCGTGTTGCCGTCTATTGCGCCTCCAGCGATGAGGCTCATCACACTTTTCGAGAGGATGCCGCTGCGCTGGGGACTGCGATCGGCGTGGGTGGGCATCAACTGGTCTATGGCGGCGGCAACATCGGTTCGATGGGGGCACTCGCCGAGGCAGCCATCGCTGCCGGGGCCCAGGTGATCTCGGTGATTCCTCGCTTCTTCCACGAGCGGGGGCTCACTTACGAAGGATCGACCGAGGTCCACATCACCGATGACATGCAGCAAAGGCGCCGGATGATGTGGGAGCGAAGCGATGGCGTCATCACCCTGCCCGGTGGATTCGGCACCCTCGAGGAGGTCTCCGAGATGCTGGTTCTCAATCAACTCGAGTTGGTCCGGAAACCGGTGGTGCTGGCCAATCTCAACGGCTTCTGGAATCCACTGTGGAACCAGATCGAGCAGATGTTCGCCCAGCGGATGCTACCGACCGGGTATCAGGAACTGATTCGCCAGGCGGTGGACGGAACGGCAGCACTGGAGGTGTTGCAGCAGTTACTGAAGGGAGAGTCTTGATGGATCCACAAGTGCCTCCGCAAATCGAAGCGGCCCGAAGTCTGGGTCGTACTCTCTCCTCCATCACGGCTCTGGTCGAAGGAGTTGGCGATGAGGCTGCACGAGTACGACACGAAGATGACCACTGGTCTCTCGTCGAAGTGGTCGGGCACCTGCTCGATGAAGAACGTGAAGACTTTCGAGCAAGGATCGAACTGATTTTCGATGATCCTTGTGCTCCGTGGCCCGCCATCGACCCGCAAGGCTGGGTCGATGAGCGCCACTATCGAGATCGATCGGTCCAGGAGCTACTTCGGCTCTTCCAGGACGAGCGGCAGCGATCGCTCTCGTGGCTCGGAGCACTGGATGATCCGGACTGGCATGCGGAGAAGGATCACCCCCTCGGGGCGCTGCGCGCGGGCGATCTTCTGTTGGCGTGGGTCGCCCACGATCTGGCACACCTGTCTCAGATCGCCCGCTGGCACGCCGATGCTGCCTCGGTTCGATTGCAGCCGTTTCAGGATGACTACGCCTACTGAGTGATGCTCTTGCCCGGTTTATCCTCCTGGTCGACGGCCCGGCCTCCCTCGACCTTGCGGCGGAATACCTGGATCGGTGACCGGGATCTCGGTTTGCCACTTCTTGCCGAGGCGCTGTCCCTGCTGGACATGGGCGCGGGTATATTTCTGTGCGCGGCGGCTGGTTTCGAGCGCCTGGTCGAGAGCTCTGGCAATCGTCTGCTGGTCGGCGTCGGCGGCCACCTTGGCGATCACCTCGACCTGAAGTCCGAAGTTGCCGGGCTGGACGATCCAGATTCCAGCGGACGGTTTCTCGATTCCCACCTTCTTCAGTTGTGCTGGCTCGTCGGTGGAGGCCCAGCATAAGCGTCCGAGGTAGGGTTCTTTCCAGCCCACCGTTGCAAGGGACTGGAGTTGCGCATCATCGAGTCCGCTGCTGATCACCAGCGGGAGTCGGTCGCATGCGGCGATGTTGACGGCGAGGCGGACACTCTTGGCGATGGGAAGTGCTGGGCCATCGGCGCTCTTGTGATCCTTGGGTGGAGGGTGAGCTTCAGCAATATTATCCATCTCGAGGGCCAGTACGGTGCCCTCCCAGCCGACCGCTCCACCAAAGACCATCGTCGGGCTACGACCCGATCGACTCAACCGCGTCTTCCCATCGGAAGTGAGTATCACAAAAACAGTGTTCTCCAGCTGACCCGAGCGGCCGCGGTAGATCCCCTCGAGAAACTTGCCTTCTCCCGCATCTTCGTAGGTGGCCAGGCGAGCGCAGACAAACTTTCGTGACGCTTCGATGACGAGTGGGTCGGACCAGAGACTCTGATCCATCTCTTGTTTCCCCGGTCACCAGATGCCGGGAATGCCATGACACTGAGGTGCCGCCGACAGCAGCAAGATCGGCTTGCCGCTGCGACGGGCTTCCCCGGTGGCCCCTTCCCAGGTTCCCCACCAGGCGACTCCGGCGGGATATTGACTCCGGAAATCTGCCGGGGAATCTGCCGGGGAATCGGTTTTGACGCCCGGCACCTGGGAGGCCTGTATCGCGGACTCTGGAAGCGCTGGCGGCTGCTCCAGCGGGAGCAGTTCTAACCCGCTACTGAGGGCCAGTATACTGAGGGCCAGTATTCTGAGGGCGAGTATCTGGAGCAGGAGGACCGTCATCCAAGTACCTCGAATCTATCGCCGGCTGGAACCATTTCGGCTCCATCGCCAGGGCATGTATCCAAATTAACCCCGGATTGAGGCTCTGGGAGTAAAGTTTTTTTGATCGAGCAATATTGTCGAATACCATTCATCCACAGGTGAAGAGGTGATGGCCACCTTGTTCCCTGACCGAGGAGGTGTTCCATGCGACCGAGCCATTCCCGATTCTCGCTGCATATACTCTGTGCCGTGTGGATTTCATCTACGGTCGTACTGGCAGCAGACGCTCCTGTGCCGGCGCTTCGCTGGGACTTCAGGGATTCATTCATCTCGGCTTCGGGGGTTGTCGGCTCGGTCGAAGGAAAGATGCAGGGGCAACTCTCGGGAGACCTGGGTCTGGCGGATGGAGGAAGTGGGCCGCTGTTGCTGGGAGGTGGGGCCAATGGAATGTTACTGCTGGCTCGCCAGTATCGGGATGTTCTGGAGCATCTTCCGCGCCAGGATTTCACGGTCAGCGCCTGGATCGTGCTGGAAGAGAAGATGGAATGGGGTTCGATCTTCGGATGCCTCCAGGATAATGGTGGGTTCGAGAAGGGCTGGTTGGTGGGGACTCGTAAAGGAGCACCCTGCATCGCCGTGGCGAGTGTCGGCAGTGACGATGGCGATGGAATGATGACTTATCTCGAGGGAGATCAGACGATGGATCTGGGTCAGTGGCATCACATTGCCGGCAGTTACGATGGAAAGGCGATGCGCATCTATCTGGACGGCCAACTGGTGGGAGAGAGCGACCTCCAGTCAGGCCCGATCCTGTATCCGCAAGAGGCACCGCTGGTGATCGGAGCCTACAAGGATGACAACGAGCACAATCCCCATGTCGGCGCGATTCAGGATCTGAGGATGTGGACCACTGCGCTCTCTGTCGCCGAGGTAAAGAGTGTATCGATGGCGAAACCTGGCTGCGTGGCGTCCGATCCTCCAAGACCACCTTTGACGATGGTGGTGGCCCCTTATCTCCAGTGGGGAACCCGCAGCGAGATCACCGTGTGCTTCGAGACTTCTCGTCCGACGGTGCCGGTGGTGGAATACGGGCGAACAGCGGAGTTGGGGATGACGGCGACCGGACCTGAAGCGAAATTGCACCATTTGCGGATCGATGATCTGGAAGAAGGAACTCCCTATTTCTACCGCGTGAGTGCTCGACCGGCAGGTCAATCGGGAGACACGTTGGAAGCGGTGGGTAGTGAGATCTTGACCTTCCAGACTGCGGCGGGATATGAGACTGCTTTCGGGTTCCTGGTCGTGGGAGACACCCAGAACAATCCGGTGGTGACCAAGGCGGTCAGCGACCTGGCGTGGGGTCATCGTCCCAACTTCATCGTCCATTGCGGAGATCTGGTCGGGACCGGATCCAACAAGCGTGAATGGGTCCACGAGTTCTTCTCTGCCGCTGCCGGAATCCTCGGTCGCTACTCGATGTTTCCAACGCTGGGAAATCATGAACAGAATGCGGCTCTCTACTACGACTACTTCACGATGCCTGATCCCGAATATCACTACCAGTATCGGTGGGGTAATACCGATTTTTTCGTACTCGATACCAACAAGACCATCACTGCGAACTGTGACCAGGTGACATGGCTCGAGGGAGCCCTCGCAGCCAGCGATGCGACCTGGAAGGTGGTCTATCATCATCACCCCGCCTGGAGTTCGGATGAGAATGACTACGGCGATACCTGGAAGGGTTCGTCGACCCAGGGCTATCCCCCGGTGCAGGAATACCTGGTGCCGCTCTATGAGAAGTACCATGTCGATGTTGTCTTCAACGGGCACATTCATCTGTACGAAAGGACCTGGCCGATTGAAGGCGGGAAAACCGTCGGAAATGGCAAAGGCGTGGTTTACATCACCACGGGTGGAGGCGGAGGAAGCCTCGAGAACTTTGCTCCCAACAGGACCTGGTTCAGTTCCAACAAGCGAGTCGGACATCATTTCATGATGGTGAATGTCAACGGTGACCAGATGGAGCTCTCTGCATTTGATACCGAAGGACGGCTCTTTGATCGTCTTCTTCTGGACAGGCAAGCGACAAGAAAATGATCTCCATACTTGCATTGAAATCGGAAATCGTTGACCAGACCCACGAGATCGGGGATCGGTTGCGCGAATTGCTGGGGGAAGACACGATCGTCCGCCTGGGGGATGACGGAATCACCACCATCGCTGAAGTGGCTGGAGTCGTGGTCAAGGTCTCAAGAAGGGATCATCCGATTCCGAATGAACTTCTTGACGGTCCCATCGAGAATGCCTGGTACTGGCCAGAGGCTCGGCAAGTTTTCTTATCTCACGCCTCTCACCTGATCGTCATCTGCCAGAAGTCTACAACGGAAGAAGAGCAGGACGTGGCGACCTCCGAGATGCCAGAGTCCGGAGTCGAGATGGAGTCGGCAGCAGCCGAATTGGCTCCACCCGAATCGGCTCCACTCGATTCGGCTCCACCTCTGGATGAGGATGAGATCGGGTTCTCGGTTCAGCGAGCCTTACTGTTGACGAGAGTCTCGCAGGTTCTTGGAGATGCCTTTGCTGCAGTGGGGGTCTACTGGGACTCCTCCACGACCATCCATGCATGGCCTGCTTTCGTGGAATCATGTCAGTCGATGACTCCGGACCGTCTCCCCTTGCGAATCTGGATCGACTTTCGCCTCTGGGAAGCGACCGATGGAACCCGCGGGCTGGCCACTCGCGGTCTCTGTGCCCTCGGCCAGCGGGAGCTCGAGGTGATCGGATCGACCAGCAGTGCCGAGCAAGTCAGGGCGTGGAGTTATACCGTGGCTCACTACTGTCTCGAGCAAACCCAGATCCTCAAGCATGGGCAGGCGGTCGGAGTCTCGGCGTCCGAATGGGTCCGCGCCTGGGTGGTGGAGAGCAGGCTGGAGCCGGGTACCTGGGCGACATGGCTCGACCTGGAAGCGGAAGAGTGAGTTCCTCGCCACGTAGGGTTCTGGCCCTTACCACCAGCCGAGCAGACTGGGGACACCTCTCCTCGCCGCTGACGCAGCTACGCGATCGCGATGACATCGACCTCCAACTGGCGGTGCTGGGTGCCCACCTGTCGCCGGAGTTTGGTATGACCGTCGATGAGATCGAACGGGAGGGATTCCAGGTCGATCATCGCATCGAGTGCCTGCTCAGCAGCGACACCGATGTCGGGATGGCGAAGACGATCGGAGTGGCGATCCTTTCCCTGACCGAGATCCTCTCGCAACAGCGACCGGACTTATTGCTGCTCATCGCAGATCGTTACGAGATGCTGGCTCCTGCGGCGGTAGCCCTATCGTTAAGGATTCCGGTCGCCCATATCGAGGGGGGAGAGGTCTCCGAAGGGGCGGTCGATCACGCCGTTCGTCAGGCCCTGACCTCGATTGCACATCTTCACCTGGTGCCGACGGAGACCGCCAAGCGGCGATTGCTGATGGCGGGAGAGGAGCCGTGGAGAGTTCACCAGGTCGGTGCCCCCAGCATCGATCATCTGTACAGCGGCGACATCCCTTCGGCAGAGGAGTTGTGTGAACGGATCGATCTCTGCCTCGAGGTACCGCCGCTTGTGGTGGTCTGGCATCCGGTGACGCTCGACGAGCAAGTCAGCAAGGAAACGGATCCATTCTTCACGGCCATCGAACAGGTCTCCGGTCCCATCGTATTTTGCTTTCCCAATTCCGATGCCGGCAGTCGCGCGATCCGCGATCGTGCCAGACGATTTTGTGAAACTCGAGAGGATGCTCGGATTCACGTGAATCTGGAGCACCGCCTGTACTGGTCGTTGCTGGAACACGCCTGTGCCATCGTGGGCAACTCTTCGAGTGGCATCATGGAGGCTCCTGCCTTGAAATTGCCGACCCTCAACATCGGTCGCAGGCAACAGGGCCGGGAGCGAAGTCGCTGTATCATCGATGTCCCTGCGAACGAGGCCGCCATCCTCGAAGGGATTCGACAGGTGCGTGATCCACGATTCCGTGCGTCTCTCGAGGGGATGGTCAACCCGTACGGAGATGGAACCGCCGGCGTGCAGATCGCCGAGATCATCGCTTCGGTGACGCTGGGACCACGGTTGCTGGAGAAGCGGTCCATCCCATCCGAGGCGATCCCAGAACCACCCATCTGGCCCGGTGAAGATGTGGCCAGCCAGTCACTCTCGGTCACCTGATCGACCCTCTCTCATGGTGCGAACCGATGCTCAGCGGGTCGAATCAACTGCGGTGAAACACCCTGACGACGGACCGGAGTAATTTCTGCAGTGCCCGTACCTCCGGCGCACCGGTGGCTCGTCCGACCACGATGGTGATGCCCATCCCCAGGGAAACTCCTGCGATGAGGGAGAAGAGGTCGGCTACCCATGTCGGTCCCGGAAGTGACCGGGACAGTTGCAGGACAACACCGGTCACCGATGCGACTGCCACCACCACGCATACATTGCGGAGCACCGCAGCAAAACGGGGTCTCGGCAGTGCCAGGTGCTTTCGAAGCCCGACCTCGAAGATGATCCAGCTGGTGATGGTGGAGATCACCGAAGCCGCGGCCAGCCCGGGCACTCCCCAGCGACCTTCCAGCGACGCCAACAGTGTCCAGTTGACCAGCAAGGCTGCTACGGATGCGGGCATCAGCAGCGTTCGTAGTCCCAGCGCCATACTGGTGCGGATCAGTGCAGGGCACAGACAGGCGAACGGAATCGACACGCAGAATATCTTCAACACCGCAACCGTCTCGGTGGTGTTGGCAGCGGTGAACTGTCCCCGCTGGAGCAGGACACGGATCAGCGGGTCAGCCAGGATCGCCAGGCCGACGGCGGCTGGGAGTGAGATGAAGAGGGCATTACGCAAGTTTCGTCCGATACGAATCGCCAGCGCCCTCGACTGTTTTCTCGCCACCAGCCTGGCGGCGTCGACCCCTGCAATGGTCCCGAGAGCGACTCCGATGAGGGCTACCGGGAGGAAGTGAAATCGAAAGGCATTGTCGAGGTAGGTGACTGCGCCGGTTCCGATCAGGGTGGCGAAGTGGATCGCCATCAACGAGTTGATGTAGGTGACCGAACTGGCCAGCAGCTGGAAGATCAGATCTCGACAGAATCGGCCGGTACCAGCAGCGCGGAGCCCCAGGGTGGGCAGTGGAATCGGGTGGACGGTGCGACAGGAGATGGCGAGCATGCCGACACTGCCCGCAGCACCGATCAGGAACGCCCAGGTCCAACCGGAGGCGACCAGCTCGGGAGTCTGCACCTCGGTCACCATCCATAGTCCTGCGCCGATCAGGGTCGCATTCTGGAGGGCCTGGGCGGCCATGGCGGAGCGGTTGCGGTCTGCCGCCAGGAGTAGTCCTCGAAGGATGGCAAGAAAGGGCACCATCAGGAGGAAGGGGAGCAATCCGTTGAACAGTTGCAGCGCCAACTGCGGTTTTTCCAGCCCCGGTGCCAGTTGCTGCATCCAGGCAGGGGCGAAATGCCATAGCAGCACGGCGATCAGGGTGGAACCGAGCAGGAGGAGGGTCAGAGCCGCTCGTGAGAAACGAAGGGCGGCATTCAATCCGCCGGTCACCTTCTGCTCCTCGAAGGAGGGCAGGAAAGCTGCCGAGACGCTTCCCTCTGCGACCAGGTCACGGAACATCGACGGGATCTTCAGCGCCGCTCGGAGGGCATCGGAGGTGGGGCCCGCACCGAGCAACATGTTCAGCACCATATCGCGACCGAGGCCGAGCAGCCGCGAGATCAGCAGTGCCCCCGTCACCGATCCGGCACGACTGCTACTATCCCTCGTCACCGATCGGTCCGTTGCTGTCAAGGACACCCCTTCCTCTGCGGCTACGCTGTCGCCGCCGCGGCAGGAGCATGGTATCAGAAAACTGGCGGGTGAGATCGACTCGACCTCACCCGCCAGTGCATTTTCATCTCGGAACTGATCCTGTCATCAGGGGCAGCTGTTGTACTCCACGCACTCGAGGGAGTCGGAGGTCGGATCGGCATCGCAGTCCCCGAACGGTGCTGGAGGATTGGGACCTCCACTGAAGAGAGTCGCCAGAGCAAAGACCGCATCGGCGATGTTGATGCTGCCGTCGTCGTTGGAGTCGCAGGCGTCGACGCAGGTACTCTCGGGTCCACCGGAGAAGAGATTCGCCAGTGTGAAGACGGCGTCGGCGATGTTGAATGCTCCGTCTGCGTTGCAATCAGCCCGCTGGAAGCCTCCGGTCGGTGGAGGCGGACCTCCGCCGAAGAAGGCCCGATAGGCAGCAACTGCGGCATCTCGATCTGCGGCACTTCCCATGCCCCCCAGTTCGAAGGAGGAGCAGATGACCGGAGCACCGGTGGCCGGCAGATATGCCGTGGTGACACCCAGGTTCGGATCGATATTCCCGATGGCATCGTCGTACTGCCACACCAGACCAGCATTTCCACCTGCGAGTTCTGCCGATGCAGGAATCAGGTAGTTGTTGTAATCATTGCCAGTGGAATCCTGGTTGTAACTCACGTTCTGACTACCGGACATGTCGATCCCTAGACCCGAATCGACTCCGTCGATCGATGTCAACGAGTCGTTCTCATCCTGTGCATACGGCTCCGCAACTCCATCTCGATCATCGAAAGAGGAGATGGGGTGGTTGAAGCTCCAGTGATCTGCACTCTCGAAGTAGATCGCTACACCCGCAGCGGCGAGGTCGGCGATGAGGTTCGCTTCCTCCGATGTGAGGTTGAAGTCTGTCGGGTAGGTGCCACATGCGATCCACACCTGGGACACTGTTTGCGGATCGAGGCAGGCGTACTCATCGATCTGGGTGCGGATCAGGCGAGCATTGGCCCCTGCAGCCAGCAAACTGTCGAGGATCGCTTGGCCTGAATCATTGGCTCCGGTATCGCCTCCATCGAACAGCCCTTCGAGCGCCACCACGATGGTGTCCTCTCCATTGTAGGAGTAGTGAGTGATGGATTCCTCGACGGAAGCCGCACCGACCGGACAGATTCCTCGAACGGTGTAGTCATGGAATCCGTCGGAGGCGGTGAGGTCGGTGTAGTCGGAGGCTGTACCCGCCACGGTATCGAGGGGCGCTCCATCTCGATCGATCTGGATGCTGTCGTAGGGTGAGTTGTTGATCCACGAGAGGCTGACGGTGCCGTCGCCGCAGTTACTGGTCAACAGCAAGTCCGTCGGTGGGGCGCAGTCTGCCGGACAGACCTGAAGAGCCCAACCGTTGAGGGAGCCCTCGATGCCGGAGATGGTATCTGCAACGGTCAGCGTCCAGGCGCCTCCCACCGCTTCACCATCAAAGTCAGCCAGTGTTCCAGGGCCCGAGGGGATCAGCCCGCCGAAGCCGTCGTTGGAACCGGTGGCATCGTCGAAGCGTCCCAGCAGATCGGTTCCAGCCCCATGGTCGTGTAGTCGGATCGAGGTCCCCTGAGGGGAGACCAGGTCGACCTCGAGATCGGATGCATCGCCATGGGTGATGTCGATGTCGATATCGAGGTCAAGAATCCCCGTGGTATCGATCGGATCGATGAGGATCTGGTTCTCGGAGAAGGAGGTTCCATCGGGGATCGCCAGTGGCTGGCTGATCTGCAGGGACCACTGGTCCAGAGTACCTCCAGCGGATCCCGCGAAGATGTCGGCGATGATGATACCCCAGGTCCCGTTGGCCGGTTCCCCGTCAAAGTTGGCGAGGGAGCCGGTGCCCTGTGACAACTCATACGGTTGCATTCGAGAGCCGCTCCAGGTGGTTACAGTGCCGTAATCGACACCCTCATCGTCAAAGATGAGTGACATGTCGTCATCGGAATTGGTTTCACTCTGATAGAGACGGATCTGTGTCTGAGACGGGGCGACCACATCGATGTCGAGATTCCCGATGAATGCGTGGGTGATCTCAACGCCCACATCCAGATCGGCAATCGTACCACCGCTGGTGACGTCGATCAGGTCGAAGGCGGGTGCGGTATCAGTGATGGGAGCGGCGGGAGCATTGCTCACCAAGGTCCCGACGAATCCGTCATACTCGATGTTGGGGTTGGGAAACTGATGACAATCTGCAGGTGGACAGCTGATGGTCAGTGTCCCGTCGCCGCGTTCTCCGTTGAATCCACCGATCTGAATCAGGTAGTCCTCACCAGCAATGGCATCGAGGAAGATTTCCGGTTCACCCGAGCCACTACAACTTCCTGCATCGCAGGCGATGAAGGAGTCGACTGCCGGCGGGCAGGGGCTGCTACCGGGGTAGATGGCCATCTGCGGATTGAAATTGGCTGAGTTGCAGGTGGAAAAGGTGACGGTGCCGCTACAGGACGCGGTGTAGAGGAACCAGATGTCGTTGAGCAGGCTGCCACCACAGTTGGTCGGGCCGTCGGTGGATGATCCAAGGGTGGTGAAGCCAAAGACACCCTCGATCAGCGCGGTGGCCGCGGTGCAATCATCGTTGGGTGGAGTGGGGGCGCAGCTGGGGTCTCCTGCGCAATCGAGATCGGCGCAATCGGTATCTCCATCCCCATCGTCATCGGCACCGTTGTCACAAACTTCAGGACAGGTATTGAAAGATCCTGGGGTGTCGAAGGGAGCACCCAGATCAGCAAATGGCATGATCTCCCAGTCGCCCGAAATATCGGGGCAGCGCACCACATGGGCGGGGGTGAAGGTTCCATCGGGTCCGATGGTGTTTTGACTGTAAACCAGTTCGCCGGCTGAGGTGTTGCCAGTGATGGGATCGATCGGATTTTCCAGCAGGGCGAAATCGTCCTCGATGGAACTCCATGGAGTGGAATCGAGGATTCCGTCGTCGTCAGTATCCAGATCGTCTCCGACGACACCGGTGAAACCGGATACGAGCATGTGAGTTACATTATCACTGTTCTCGAAGTTCAGGTCAGTGGTGAAGTCTGCCACGCCGATGGTGAAGGTCGCCTCTGCCGCGACAAACAATCCGCTGCCAGGAATCGTCTGGCCAAACAGCGTGACCACCGCTTCGACGGAGCCACTTCCAGCGGAACTGTCGCCGAGCACTATATAGGAGAGCCCGGTCAACGATTGGCCAGCAGGGCCTGCCAGTTCAAAGTACTCATCGGTGTCAGTACTGGACTGATCGATGCGCACCTCGTTGATGACCACCTGGCCAGAAAGAGCACCGGGGAAAACAGTGATAAGCAGTGCCATGAGGACTGCAAAAGAGAGCGATTTCATGTCATTGACCTCCAGTGCCAATCCACGAGACACGGCCTCGGGATCGGAGGAAACGAAAGGGATTTTCACACTTCCAGCATGTCAGCGTATTCGGAACAAATGGCTCTCGCAACGCAGCCGCCAAATTGATCCAATTCTGGACGAGACTTTTTATCACTTGATCTTGAAACCAACGACGAGTTGTAAGTCTTGGTTTCTTCTTGGATACCGATCCGCACGCACCGGCTCAATTCTGCGAAGTCGTAGTCGACAGGTTTTTCTCGAAAAAAGGCCGAGAGGCGGTGAGAGGTATTCCTCACCGCCCCTCGGCTTCCAGTCAGTCAAGGTCACCACGGGGGCCACCTCGACATTCCCTCGCTGCAGTTCAAACTCTAGCAGGCACCGGTGTAAACACAGTCTGCCAGAGCATCGTCGGTCGGGTCAGGACCGCAGGTGTTCGGACCCGGAGCCGGAGGTGCGGCTCCACCCGAGAAGAGGGCAGCAAGGCCATAGATGGCATCTGCGATGTTGACCGAACCATCATCATTCTCGTCGCAAGAGTCGGGGCACGCGCACGGAGAGCCGCCAGAGAACAAGGCCGCCAGCAGGTAGATTTCATCGGCGATGTTGAATCCGCCATCCATGTTCTTGTCGCCCCGCTTGAAGAGCACCTGGGGCGGGCCAGAGGCGAACGCTCCGAGGTAGTCCTGTGCCAGAATCGTCTGGTCTCCAGAGAAACCGCCGAACTCCCAGCCACTACTGATCGTTCTTCCACCATCGTCGGTGTTGTAGAAGACCGTGGTGACGTAGTTTCCTTCGGCGCCGGCCGAGGGAACGCCCCCGCCGGAGAGACCGTCATCCTGGTTTTCCCAGATGGCGGCAGCATTGGGTCCACTGCCGTCACTGGTGGCCGGGGTCAACTGATCGGTCCACTCATTGTCGAGCGGTAGGTCCTGGATGTAGGCCACAGCCTGGTAACCGCTGAGGTCGAGTCCTTGACCGCTATCGAGACCATTCATCGAGGTGAAGGTGTCATCTCCATCGCCGGTGTCGTAGGTGGAATCGTCGACCCCGTCACGCGAATCGAAGAGGGAAGCCTGGTGAACAAAACCGAAGTGGTCCCCACCCTCGAAGTAGATGTTCTTACCGTCGATGCTGGCCTGTCCCAGGGCATCTCCTTCACCGGCAGTGATGCGGTAGTCGAAGGGGACGGTTCCGGTCATCACCCAGATGTTCTCGACGCTACTCTCATTGATGCACGGGTAATCGAGAACCGAAGCTCTGACCATGCCAGCGTCTCTTCCGGCGGCGATCAGCGCGTCGAGCAGGGCCTGGCCACTATCGGTATCGCCGAGGGCACCGTTGGTCTGCAGTCCTTCCATCGCCAGGATGATATCGGTCTGGCCACTGAAGGTCAGTACCGAGACATTGACTGGTGCCGGATTTAGACCGCTTCCACAGTCTCCGCTGATCTCGTAGAGGTAGTTTCCGTTGGCCACAGATGGATCGACGAACGAGGTGTCCGCTGGATCCGGGTTGCCGATCGAGACACCGTCGCGAGTGATTTCCATCGAGACGAAGTTCGGGTTGGAGTCCCACGAAAGGGTGACATCGCCAGTAGCACAATCGGCACTTCCGGTGGCATTCCCCGGTGGGATGCAGTCGTTCATCGTCAGGGTGCCGTCGCCCAGTCCCGCCTGATTGAAGGTTCCGACGCGGATCATGTAAGTCTCGCCCTGAGTGGCCTCGAAGGTCAATTCCGCAGCGAAGTTGGTGCAGGCAAGGTTGGTACTGCCGGGAGCCGTTCCACCTGGAGTGGTACCGCCGGTGGCAGCGTCATCGTTACAGCTGATCACGCCGGCAGGATCGTCACTGGTGCAGCCGGTGTAAACCGCAAGACGGGTGTCGAAGGTGGCGCCGCCACAGGTGGAAACCAGCACTTCGCCGGTACTCCCTGCAGTGAAGCAGTAGTACAGGTCATTGAAGATGCCATCATTTCCGATGTTCATGGCGCACACTGCAGCATCGAGATCGGGTCCGGTGGTCAGCACCGCATTGGTGATGCTGAAATCGGTATTTCCGATGGCGATCGCCTCGGCACCTTCGAACCAACTGTTGGCGGGTGCGGTGTTGGTGTCGCAACCGGCATAGTTGATGATCGATCCGGTGGCACCGGGACCGTCATAGGCGGTGATGAACATCTGCTGAACCTCGTATGCGGTCACAGCAGGTGTCTGGTAACTGGTGGCTGTTCCATCGAGGACCGCCTCGATGTTTCCGTCGATCTCGACCTCGTAGGATCCGATGGGTCCGACCGGGGTCCAGGCCATGTCCCACTGGGTGGTTCCGGGGGTCTGCTGACAGATCAGGTTGGAAACCCCACCACCACAGACGCAAGGTCCGGCGTCATCCCAGGCGACATCCATCACCCACATGTTGGTCGGGAATCCAAGGTTGACCATGTCCAGCGGTTCGGTCAATCCACAGGCCGCTGCCGAGATGTAACTGGCACCGATCTGGTCGGTGGCCGGGTTGGTTTGCGCAGGATCTGGGATCCCCATGAACAGGCTGTGCCCAGCGGCTTGTCCGTCGGGGGTGAAGATTTCGACCACGAGGGTTTCGCCATCGAGGCAGCCGATCACGGTCGAGGCCGTGCCTGCGAGGGTTCCGTCCGGGTCGACCAATCCGGTGCCCATGACGAAGCTGTAGATATCATTGGGTACCACTGGCACCTGGAACTCTTCCTCGTAGACCAGCGTCAGCGCAGTCAACGGCCCGACAGCACCGCCGTTGGTGTCGACGCTGAGGCGTACACGAACCGGCTGGGTGGGGGTGCCCGCAGCGGGGGTCGAGGCGAACGCCGTGGTGACACAGCGCACATCGATGTTGTTGGTGATCGAGTAGTTGTTACAGAGATCGAAGGCACGGTAGTAGGAGTTGTCTGCGTGGAGGCCTCCTGCGTTGCAGGAAACGGCGCCGCCCAGCGGCAAGTTGGTGGCTACCGGGACCATGGTCGCACCGTTGGTGGTCGGGCAGGGGGCAGAGAAGAAGTAAGTGCAGGTGGCAGTCGGGGCAAAAGTCCCTCCCGACTCCGCCTCGACGATGATGGAGTGTCCACCATCGGCAGCTGGCGAGTACAGGAACGAACCCGTAGCACCCGCTCCGCCACCGGGAACGGTTGCGATCAAGTTGGCTGGATCGACCACATCGAGGTAAAGATTGACGTTGTTGTAGAAGACGTCTTCGTCCCATGCAACGGTCACTTCATTGATTCCGGACGAGTTGTCCGGCGTGCAAATGAGGTTGGAGACCGGAAGTAAGTCTGAAAATGTGATCTCGAGGTCACCGACTCCGGAAGAGCCTGCGTCCCAGCCACCGATTCGGATGAGGTACTCGGTACCTCCGAGCACCGTGAATCCAGCAATCAGTGAGGAGAACCCGGCACAACCGCCGCCGTCTCCGTTACAAGCGACTTCATCCAGAGTTCCACATCCACTGCTGTAGACCAGCACGTCGGAGTCGAAGTCGATCAGGTTACAGGTTGAGATCTGGACCAGCCCATCGACGGCAGGTGTCCAGCTGTACCAGACATCGAACTCACAGGTGCCGATGGCAGATCCTGCACAGGGTGCCCCAACCACAGGATTCGCACTGGTCGTGGCGGTGGTGGTGTCGATCGCTTGCAGTGTCACCCCAGTGCTAAAAGGGATCACTTCCGCACCGGCACACTCATCATTTGCAGGTTGTGAGTAAACATAGGTTGGCAATGCAAATGTGAATGCCAGTCCAAGAATAAGAAGACGCATCAACTCAATCCCTTCCGAGCGAAAACGGAGACGAATTTGTCCCAGCCAGTTGGCTTGTTTCGCAGATACCTCAAGATCGAAAACTGTGAATTTGGACCCGTTGGTTGAACCCCGATAATCTCAGACCCATTTGAACCTGGGGTACAATTGACCCAGAAATCAAAAGGAAGAGGGATTCAGCCCTATAAGTCAAATTTACCGGGACAACGGGCCGGGTCAAGGACCAGAAAGTTCATTTAGGTAGTTCTTGCAGGGGTTAACCAGGGAATTTACAGACAACCGGCATTTTCTTCGCAGAGGAGCGAGTCCGGTGGCGGAGGATCTATCCCACAACTGCTGGGATCGGCGATTGGTGGGGTTCCAGGGATAAATAGATAGGACAGAAGGGTCACAGCATCGGCCAGGTTCACGGAGCCGTCGTCATTACAATCTGCCGCGTCGGAACAGTCGAACCCGATCGAACCGGGAATAAACAGCACCTCGAGAATCCGGATCGCATCGGCGAGATTTCGAGAACCGTCTCCATTGCTGTCGCCACGGATGAAGGGGCGCGAGAGATTGCGACCGATCAGATCGATTCCGATGTGCACGCTTCCCCACCCGAGGGTAGCGAAGGGGACCGGTTCGGCTATGCCGCAAGAAGCGGCCGAGTAATTTCCTGCGGAACTTTCTCCCTGCGAGTTCGATCCCAGAACGAAGAGATGTTCATCAAAGGATCCATCCACCAGTTCCAGTTCGACGACCAACTGGGTACCACACTCGACCGCCAACGGTGAGTTCAGGTTGAGGCAGAAATGTTGCTGAACCAGGGGAGGGATCTGAAATTGCTGCTCGTGGAGTTCCAGCAAGGTGTCCACAGGTGCGATGGAATCTCGGTTGGGATCCTCATAGAGCCGAAGAATTACCGGTTGGGTGATGAAGCCCGGGCCCGGTTCTGAGTTCTCCACTGCCACTCGAATCGACTCGACCCACATCCCTTCGGTTTGAGAAAATGGAGCTTCGCAATGATTGAAGGTGCGCCAGTAAGATTGAGATAAGTGGGCCAAGCCGGAGCCACAGACGGGAGTGCCCGGTTCAAAGAGGTCTGGCAGATCGAGGTGTGAGAGTTGAATCGACCCGTCAGAACAGCCGGGAACCAGTAGCTCACTGGAACTGGTGGGAGTCCATGAGTTTCCGCTATGCCCGTTGATCTGAAGTGTCACCAGGCCCGGTAGGATCGGGGAGATCCCGCTCCATTGACCGCTGGCTCCATCGAGACTGTCTTGCAACTCCCCATCGATCCGGATATCGACGCTGTCGAGCGAGGAATCCGCTTCCCAGGTGACGACAATCTCGCCATTCGTTGTTGCTCGGTACTCGATAGCGTTGATGGGATCGAGTGCTTCGGGGCACTGTTGGCGCCCCTCGAGGACGATCAAGGAGTTGGATCCATTGTCGACGACCCAGATCGAATAGACCCCAAATGGATCGAAACCAGCAGCGGCTGCAGAGCGAGAAGTCTCGATGCCATTGATGAAGTAGGCGGTAGCCGCCACCGCCATCGGAGCGAGGGCGACATCGGTCAACGGATCGATGATCGAGATGCTAGTGACCCGACTCGCTCTCGCAGGTCCGTGAGGAACTTCCAGTCTTTCACAATCCGATCGCCAGGCCACTCCGTTGCCAGGTCCAGACCCATCGGGGTGAAAGATGCTCGCTCCCAGGTAACTGCCATCGCTGGTCGAGATCAGGTCGTACCGATCGCCGGAAATATTGTTTGCCCAGATTCCATTCGAGCCATTCCATGCGAGGCCTCCTGCGAACGCCGGCCCCTGAAGTCCCATCGTCCCGACCAGTGCCGGATTCCCTCCGTCCAGATCGGTTCTCCAGAGGTCGCTAGTGCCTGTGGCAGTGACGATCGCCCAGAAGAGAGTGGTTCCATCGGTGGTGATTCCGGTGGTCAGAGCCCCGGGAGGGGTTGGATTGAGGATCGTATCGAGAGGGTCCAGCGTCACGGCATCATAGACCCAGTTCTCGAAACTGAAGATGTCGATCACGATCACAGCATCGACACTCCACGGATTGGGTTCAGGGACCAGGCAGATGCCCAGGGCTGAACTTCCTTGCAACGGAGTCGGACCCGCCAGCAGATCGGCGGGATCGACAAAGTAACTGCTTCCCGATCCCGCTGGAGCGGTGAGCCAGCCCCGAGGTACAGATTGTGTCCAGCCGGCGCTGGTGGAGGAGATCAAGGTGAGCAGGAGAACAGCGATGCGGAAATTTTTAGAATTCATGGGGGACCGGAATTCAGCATGGACCAGACCGATAAGCGGTTCTGGAAGTTCAACTAATATCTGTCACGGCGCACTTGAATAATGTGACCGGGGCCATCCAGCGGGCCCAAGTCTCCTCGTCTCATCGTCTCATCGGGCAATGTCTCTTCAGGGTTCGATCGTAAACTCTCCACTGAACCGTTGCGAATGACCTGTTGCGGAATGCAACAGGTGGCAGGAAAGAGAAGTTCAACGAAGTCGGCGTGGCGACTCCAGAGGGTGCGATGGAGCCCAGCCTCGGTGGGGGAATAGAGCTGAGCCATCGGTCAATATCCTCGATGAAAAAAGCGAGAGGCCTTTCCCGGATGGAAAAGGCCTCTCGCAGAGGCATCCGTTTGCTACCCGCTAGAGACTAGGGGCAGGGTGGGAAGCTCGCGCAATCAAGAGCATCGTCGGTTGGATCCACACCACAGACACCCGGGCTGGGTGCCGGCGGAGGTGGTCCGCCACTGAACAAGGCCGCAAGACCGTAGATTCCGTCGGCGATGTTGATGCCGCCGTCATCGTTCTCGTCACATGCATCGGCACAGACTCCGGCCGCACCACCCGAGAAGAGAGCGGCAAGGATGAAGATCTGGTCAGCGATGTTGAATCCACCGTCAGAGTTGCAGTCACCACGGCTGAAGGTCACTCCTGGAGGAGGGCCACCGCCGCCGAGTACAGCGAGGTAGCGTGCGGCCAGGTCGACCTGATCTCCGCCGAATCCACCGAACTCCCATGATTGAGAGATGGTATTTCCGAACGGATCATCAGTGGCGTAGAAGTTGCCCGTGCCGTATCCACCACCAGCGTTCGCCCAGATCTGAGCGACATTGGGGCCGCCCGATCCTACGCCTGGCTGAATCTGGTCAGTCCAGTCGTTGCCTGCATTTGCCTGGTTGTAGGCGCTGCCGGAGAGATCGGAGGTGTCGAGACCGAAGCCGCTGTCGAAGCCGTCCATGGCGACGAAGGAGTCATCCCCATCTACTACGGCTCCTTGATCGACCCCATCGTAATTGTCGTAGTTGGTGGCCAGGTGGGCGAAGCCCCAGTGGTCTCCGGCCTCGAAGTAGACACCCTTGCCATTCTCGACGGCAGTGGCGAGTGCAGCGCCGTCCGCATCGGTGATCCGGTAATCATTGGGGTAGGTACCGGTCATCATCCAGGCGCACTGAAGGGTGCCGCTACCGAGGCAACCCCACGCGCCGGGGCCGAGGGTGGTGGTGACATAGGAGACACCATTGGCATCGAGTGCCGCCTGAAGAGCAGTGACACTGTCGATATCGTCAATACCTTCAACGGCGAAGATCACATGAGGTTCGCCACCGTAGGATGCGACATTCGTGGTGATGATCTGGGAGCCACCGATATTACCCGCACAGACGCCCTGGACGGTGTACTGGTAGCTACCACTCGCCAATCCGGGGTCGACGTATGAGGTATCGGTTCCGGGCACGCTGTCGATCAGCACCGAATCCCGGAGGATATCGACGGTGTCGTAGGCATTTCCGGTCCAACTCAGGGTGACATCACCCGTGACGCAATCCGAGGTCGAAGCCAAGCCAGCCATCGGCGGGCACAGCAACGGAACGATATTGAGGGTGCCAGTGCCACCTCCCGCGCCCCACGATCCCACGCGAATCATGTACTCGGTGCCAGCCAGCGCAGTGAACTCGATGAACGAGAAGAAACCCTGGCAGCCAGTCACCAACCCGGCCTGGTCGTCACCGTTACAGGCGACCGGCACCAGAGCATCGCAGGGTCCCTCGTAGACGATCACATCTGTATCCCATCCTGCGGGATCGCAGGTGTGAATCCAGTAATTGGCGTCGGAAGTCGCCACCCAGCGGTACCAGCCATCCGAAGCCATCGCACCACCAAGGGTTCCGGCGCACAGGCCGTAATCGACCAGATTGGAACTGTTGGTGAAGGTGGTGGTGTCGATCAGATTGGCCCCTTCGACTACATCCAAGGCCACGAAGCACTCGTCTCCGTCAATGTAAGTGCAGTTGGGGTCGGTGTAGCAGTCTGGATCGAAGCAGTCGATGAATCCATCCAGGTCATCATCCACACCATTGGTGCAGTCTTCAACACCGGGGACCACCATATCGATGGTCACGGTGCCGGTGCCGGTTTCTACGGCCCACGCTCCAATTCGGATCTTGTAGGTGAGGCCAGCGGACAATTGAACAAACTGGACATGGCTGTAGTACGCCTGGCAGCCCGCCAGGATTCCCGCGTCACCGTTACAGGCAATCTCGGTCAGGGCGGTGCAATCACTGCCCTCGTAGACGACCAGATCGGTGTCCAGGTCGCCCGCAACTCCGCAGGTATGAATCTCGGCGACCGCATCGACGGACGGCGAGAACTCGAACCACACATCATTGGCGAGGGCTCCCAGCACGGTGCAAGGAAGGGCCGGTGCCGGGTAGGCAGAATCACTGGCCAGCGTTGTGTCGAAGAAAGCGCTGTAGGTTCCCGCTCCGGCAGAGACATCGATCAGCGAGGCGCCGTCGCACTCGTCGTTTCCTGCGGCATCGCAGGGAGGAATTCCAAATGGGCAATCGACGGGATCGGCGCAGTCGATCAGACCATCGCCGTCGTTGTCAATTCCATCATCACAGATTTCAGCGGAGATGGAGAAGAACTCCACGGTGAGGGTATTGGTTCCGGTAACACCCAGTCCATAAGCTCCGGTTCTGATCTTGTAGGTTTGTCCGCCTATCACCGGGATTCCAGTGATGTGGCTGTAGAAAATCTGGCAGCCGACCAGGATATTGGAATCGCCGTTACAACCGACCTCGACCAGGGAGGTGCAATCAAACAACGAATCCTCGTACACCACCACGTCAGTGTCAAATCCTGAACCGTCGCAGGTGTGAACCGTGATGGCACCGTCAGCATCCGGTGTGAAACTGTGCCAGACATCATTGCTCAACGATCCCAGAACATTGCAGGGAATCGTCGGCATCGGGTTGGCGGAGTCACTGGCCAGGGTGGTGTCGATGAATCCGGTGTAGGTCCCAAATCCTGCGACCGGGCCAATATCGATGGCTCCGTCACACTCATCGTTATCAGCGGCGAGGCACGCGGGGCTACCAAGCGGGCAATCGATAACATCGGCACAGTCGATGAGACCGTCACCGTCATTGTCAATTCCGTCGTCACAGTAGTCAGATTCGAGTCCGCAGGGAAGGATTCCGCTGCAATCGACATCGGCGCAATCAGTGGTGCCGTCGCCGTCGTTGTCGACGCCGTCGGTGCAGGTCACGGAGTCACCTTCAAAGCAGGCGGGGTTACCCACGCAGTCCGCATCGAAACAGTCGACGAAACCGTCACCATCGTTGTCGAGCCCGTCGTCACAGATTTCAGGACTGGGGACGACCAGTGCAAGGGTCAAGGTACCTGTTCCCGAACCCCCAGCACCCCAGGCGCCCAGGCGGATCTTGTAGGTCAGGCCACCGATCACCGGGACAAACTGGATATGGCTGTAATAAGCCTGGCAGCCGGCCAGGATGGTGGCATCCCCGTTGCAGCCGACCTCGATCATCGTGGTGCAGTCGGCACCCTCGTACATGACCAGATCGGTGTCGAGGTCTCCAGCGGCACCGCAAGTGTGAAGTTCGGCAATCCCATCGACAGAAGATGTGAACTCCCACCACACGTCGTTAGAAAGTGCTCCGAGTACTGTACATGGAATTGTCGGTGCAGGATTTGCGGAGTCTGTTGCAGTGGTCGTATCGAACGCTGCGGTATAGACGCCGGCTCCGGCAGAGACATCGATGAAGGTGGCGACATCACATTCGTCGGATTGTCCGTGGAGGGTCGAAAATCCTCCCAAAGAAATCAATCCACAAATGATCGCCACAAGACTCAAAGAACGCATGGAGTTCCTCTCTTCACACGTAGGTGTGAATAAACAATCAGTCAGCTTCTCCGAAACTTCAACTGGGTTGAAACCAGCATTCCAAGTCACCGGAAGAAGACAGAAATTTACAACATTTATTTCCCAAGCCCTGGAATCCATCCGAGTAGGAGTGACTCGCGGATAAATCCCGAAAGTCCTCACCAAATACCGGTAGAAACCAACAGCACGACATGTCTATCAATGAAAATGGAACTCAATCCAGTTCCGCTCTCTTCATACAGACCATATTCCGATAGTAGCAACCAGATGGCCTCAGGCGAGTACCTTGTTGAGTAAATTGAAGATAAAGTGGGTCAGCATTTGCGACATTCAGGGAAGTCTTTCCGGATTCAGCCGAGTGGTGGTTTGCGGAGTGGTTCGCGGGGTGGGTCGTAAGCCGATTATTTTTGTGCGGTTAGGGTTGATCTCGAGGGCCAGCAGCGAAAGGGAGGGCCGCGGATCGCAGTCCTCCCCGGAAGAGCACCCAGCAACTGACTAATTCTCTACCGATCGGGAACCCTCGACGACTTCCCTTCGCAGGGCTAGGGTACGCCACTCTCACGGAGACGAAGCCTGGACGATGCGGCTTCGATCGACCACTTCCCCAGGAAAGGGGTTCGGAATGGATCTGTCATTTCTCGATGCACTGGGTCTCCAGCAGGAAAACCCTGGAGTCTTCGCCGGCGACTGGAAAGCACCTTCCGAGCAGTGGCTAGAAAGTCATTCGCCGGTCGATGGGTCGCTGCTGGGCAAGGTGTCGCTGGCCACCTTCGAGGATTACCAGCAGACCGTCAGTGCCACCAGAGAGGCGTTTCTCGAATGGCGTACCTGGCCCGCTCCGCGCCGCGGCGAGGTGGTGCGGAGGATTGGAAATGCTCTGAGAGATCATCTCGATCCGCTCGGTCGCCTGGTCTCTGCAGAGATGGGGAAAATTCTTCCCGAGGGGATCGGGGAAGTGCAGGAGATGATCGACATCGCTGATTTTTCAGTGGGTCTCTCGAGGCAACTGTATGGCCTCTCGATGCATTCAGAACGACCTGGACACCGGATGTACGAACAGTGGCACCCGCTCGGGGTTGTCGGTTGCATCACTGCGTTCAATTTCCCGGTTGCGGTCTGGGCCTGGAATGCGCTGGTCGCTGCCGCCTGTGGCGATGCGGTGATCTGGAAGCCCTCTTCTTCGACTCCTCTTTGCGCAGTGGCTGTCCACAAGATCGCCCAGAAGGTTCTCGATGAAATGGCAGCCCCTCCCATCTTTGGTCTGGTGGTGGCCCATCGCGATCCGGTCGGAGAAGCGATGCTGGCCGATCGAAACTTGCCTCTGATCAGTGCCACGGGGTCCTGTCGGATGGGCCGTCGTGTCGCTGAAGTGGTTGGATTGCGTCTCGGAAGGACCCTCCTCGAACTGGGAGGGAACAATGCCATCGTGGTTTCAGACCGGGCAGATCTCGATCTTGCGATGAGAGCGGTGGTCTTTGGAGCGTGCGGAACTGCCGGACAGCGCTGCACCTCGACCCGGCGATTGTTTCTCCACGAGGACATCGCCGATGAGATGGAGTCGCGCCTCATCACTGCCTACCAGCAGGTGAAGATCGGTGACCCACTGGAGGGCAGCACCTTGATGGGGCCGCTGGTTCAGCAAGGTGCCGTGGGCGACATGATGGAGGCGTTGACGGCGGTTCAGGAGGAGGGCGGAGAGGTGATCTACGGTGGGCAGAGCGTCACCGAGGGAGTGCCTGAAGGTGGTCATTACGTTCAGCCGACACTCGTCAGAGCTCGTCACGACATGAAAATCGTTCATGAGGAAACCTTTGCACCGATCCTCTATCTGGTGCGGTACCGTGATCTGGACCAGGTGATCGAGTGGCATAACGCTGTTCCGCAGGGATTGTCGAGTGCCATCTTTACTCGAGATCTGCAGGAGTCGGAGAAGTTCCTTTCTGCGGCGGGCTCCGATTGCGGAATCGCCAACGTGAACATCGGAACCAGTGGCGCCGAGATCGGCGGAGCCTTTGGCGGAGAGAAGGACACTGGCGGCGGCCGCGAGTCGGGTTCAGATTCCTGGAAGACCTACATGCGCAGACAAACCTGCACCATCAACTACTCGAAGGAGTTACCGCTGGCCCAGGGGATTCAGTTTGGCGATTGAATCGTTGCAGTGAAGCCCGCAGTAGCAGGGAGTGAGATTGTTTGATCGGGGTGGAATTCGAATCGGTCAGGTCGCAGGAATCTCGGTGCGGTTGCACTGGATCTTCCTGGTCTGGGCGCTGTTCGAGTTTTTTTCCGCAGAGCGTTTCGGCGGAGCCGGGCAGGTCGCGATCTATCTCGGGCTGCTCTTCGGCTCGGTCTTCCTCCATGAGATGGGCCACTGTCGAGCGGCACGGCAAGTGGGTGGAAACGCCCACGAGGTGACTCTATGGCCTCTCGGAGGGTTAGCCTCGGTCGATATCCCGAGCCGCCCACTTTCGCATCTGGCGGTAGCCTCGGGGGGGCCGCTGGTCAACCTGGTCCTGTGGTTGGCTCTGCTGCCCTTTGTCATCTCCCAGGAATCGCCGCAGGTCGGCTCCTTCTTTCTCAGGTGGCCAGCGGAACCGATCACCGATCCGATCGCCATCGCTGCGGCGGTCAACCTCGATCTACTCCTTTTCAATCTGTTGCCAGCACTGCCCCTCGACGGCGGAAGAATTCTTCATTCGATCCTGTGGCAACGCAGGGGCGAGGGAGTGGCCACCCAGAAACTGGTGATCAGCGGCAAGATCGTGGCGCTGGTGCTGGCGGTGGTCTGGTTCCTGCCGGGTGAGCGCAGTGGCCTGTTGCTGGCGATGGCCCTGTTGATGTGGATCCAGAGCCAGCAATTGCAGCAGATGTCGGTCGATTCAGGTGCCGCGGAGTCGTGGCGTAACGGCCCAGGTGGTGGATCGAGATCTACCGTCGGTTGGTGGCAGCGTCAGCGAGACCGCTTTCACCAGTGGAAGCAACAGCGCAAGACGCTTCGTCACCGGCGCATTCGAGCACGAGTCGATGACCTGCTGAAGAAGGTCTCCACCGATGGCATCGATTCTCTCAGTCCTGAAGAGCGTCGCTTTCTCGATCGGGCGAGCCAACGCTTCGAGGATCGTTAACCGGTCCAGCGGTGTCTCGAGGACTCTCGCCGAACAGGTCGACCGGTTGCTGCAATGCCCAGCGACGGGTGCCGCCAGGATCTTTGATCAGATCGCCCAGCAATCCGAGGATTCCAGCCCATCGACCTCCGTCACGGAGATTTCCGTTGCGCCGGGCAGTGGCAAACCAGGCCGCTGCAGCCACCTCGGACGCCAGCCTTCCGCTGGCATGGGGATGATCTCCTTCTCCGCGAATCCACTGCCAGGCACCGGTGGATTCGAGTGGCAGATCGGCGATTTTGACCTGCAGCCACGCGCCACTGTCATCGGGAGCGGGATCGGTCCGATCGCGGGCGATCAGCAGCAGGCCCCATGGCGCCAGTCCATGCCCCCTGAGCAATTCCTGATGAAGTGCCAGCGGCAAGGCCAGCAATGGTCTTCCCGAAGCGATGAGGGATCGGGCGACCTGTAGCACCCTCGGCGCCGGGGTCTCGACCGGTAGACCGAGGAGAATCGGATCGATGGCGCCACCTCGATCGAGCACCGTGACATCGGGGCGGATTCCCTCGTACGACTGGACCACCGAGAGCACCGACCCGAGCGGAGAGCCGCCACAGAGGAGTAGCGAATCTTCGGGCAATCCTTCGAGGACGGAGCGGGCCCACTGGGTCACGACCTGGGTTTTGCCGGAGCGTAGATCGGGTGTTCGCATCGAGAGGGAAGCGCCGACCAGAATCCACAAGATGGTCATCAGTAGCAGGTGAGTCGTGCGGCGGTGTTTTCCCAGGCGTCGGTAGGCCATCGTCAAACTCCATGCCGCCAGCAAGGTCAGGGTCATCCGGATGAAGGGCGCCGCAGCGATCGAATCGGGGATCGAGGGGGTCGGACCCGACGATCCGTCAGCGAACAAGGGGCCGAGCAAGGGACCTGAACTCGCCAGTGTCAGGATCAGCGCGAGATCTCCGGGTCGCCGCCGGCATGAGATCAGCAGCCCCGGGATGGCCAGCATTGCCAGCAGCCAGCCGTTTCCTTCGAGGACGCTTCGCAGGTCCGATGCCAGGTGAGAGTAATCGGGGTGCTGGACCGGACGCCAGCTCGAGACGAACTCGGTCCACACTTCCGCCAGCCCGTTGCCCGCAGATGCGCTGGCGAGCAGGAACAGCACCGAGATTCCGATCAGGATGCCGATCGAAGCGGCGGGTAAGGATCGCAGGTGGCTGGCACGGATTCCCCGGTCGCTGAGGAGACTCAGTAGTGAATAGATCAGAGCGGGGGCCGTGCTCGGTCCGGCTGCGATCGACAATCCCAGCAGGATTCCCCACAGCCACAGGCCCCGTCCCGCTTCCGCTCGCATCTGCTCGGTCGTGGCGATCAGCATCATTCCCAAACAGATGGCCAGCGGGGTGGCTCCACCGATGCGGGTGAGCTCGGTGATTCCCTGGCTGAGGCCGAGGGTCAGCGTCAACGGGATCAGTACTCCCCGTGCGGCATCTTGTTGTCGTAACCAGCACAGGGCGGCCCCACAACTCAACCCCATCAAGAGGATCGACAAGCAGGACGCTGCCATCATCGGAGGAATCCACCCGAGTACGGTACGGTGCAGAGTCCGACAAGCCGAGAGGGCAGGAGAAGCGCCGCCATCGAAAGGGCTGGCCTCGACCAGCACCTGACAACTTCCCATCATCTCGGGACCGGCAGGAACCACCGGGTAGAACAGAGTCCACAGCAGCACCGTGACAAGGGTGGCCCGCAGAAGAGCACCTCTTCTGGCCGGCAAAGCCGGCTGCCGCCAGGAAGGTCTGCTGATCAGTAACTCGCGCTCCCGATCTTGCAGATTCATCCGGACCAACCTTCGACCATCAGGGCGATCATCAAGATGCTGCTGATGATGGCATTGAGGGTGAAGAAGGAACCCTGGATCCGGGTCAGGTCATCGGGTTTGACCCGTCGGTGTTGGGCCACCAGCAACAGACTCACGATGGCGATGGCGATGGCGAAGGGGACTCCCAGTTGGGCCTGCTTCGACAAGGCGACCAGCAATCCAACCATCAGGATGTGCAGGAGTAACGATAGCCGCAGGGCAGTGGCGATTCCGAACCGTGTGGGGATGCTATGAAGACGCTGCTGGAGATCAAACTGGTGGTCTTGACACGCATAGAGGATGTCAAAGCCGGCGGTCCACAACAGAACCGATCCTCCGAGGATCCACGGGACCGGGTCGATGCCACCTGACGCTTCCAGCAGTGTGCCTCGCACGGCAACCCATGCGCCGATCGGAGCCAGAGCCAGCCCGAGGCCCAGAACCATGTGGCACAAACTGGTGAAACGCTTGGTCCAGGAGTAGCCGAGGATGACCAGCAGCACCACCGGAGAGAGTTTCAGTGCCAGCGGATTGATGGTGGCGGTGACCGCGACGAATCCAGCGGCACTACAGACGGTCCACCAGAGGACTGTGCTGGCTCCGAGGCGGCCGGCGGGGATCGATCGTCCAGCGGTTCGCGGATTCAAGGCGTCGATTTTCCGATCGGCCCAGCGATTGAACGACATCGCAGAGGTGCGTGCGAGTGCCACCGCCACGACCACCTGGATCAAGAGAGTCACGAGGTCCAGCGCACCGATGGCGCGACCTCGACTGGCCAGGAACAGCGCACCGATGGCGAAAGGCATCGCAAACAATGTGTGAGAGACCTTGATCATCTCGAGGAATTCGCGGATGCCACCCAGCCAGTTTGCGGGGTGCGAGATGGCGCGGGTCACCTCTCGCTGCCCCAGCGTCGAAATAGATCGTTTTCGATTCCCAGGTGATCGAGCACCCGACTCACGACGAAGTCGACCTGTTCGAGAACCGAGTCTCCTGGGTGCTGATAAAAGGTCAGCATCGGCGGGACGATCAGCGCGCCGCTTTCGGAAAGAGTCAGCAAGTTCTTCAGGTGGATCCTGTCGAGAGGAGATTCTCGAGGAACGATGATCAGCGGGCGGCGCTCCTTCATCATCACCTCTCCGGCTCGTTTGATCAGGTTGTCGGAGATCCCATGGGCCAGCGATGCCACGGTCGACATCGAGCAGGGGGCGATGACCATCCCATCGATGGGTGCGGTCCCACTGGCGAAGGGTGCGAAGAAGTTGCGTTCACTCCATTCGGTCAGGTTCTCGTGCTCCATATCCGGAAAAACTCCACGGGTTCCCTCGGCAACAGAGAGTTCATCGTGGGCCACCAGTTTTCCCGTCCTGGATGCGACCAGATGGACCCGGTGTCCCTGGTCCAGCAGGAAGTGGACCAGGCGTGCGGAGATGATCGCTCCACTGGCGCCGCTGACTCCGACGACGATCTCCTTGGTACCGGCTTCTGTTGCAGTCATCACTACTCCTCATCCATACATCAGCGAATCCATCATCATCGCCGGGTTCAATAATTGCTGGATCTTAACGGTTGGTTACCCTCTCTCCCAGCGACCCCCCGTCCTGGATCCATGCATGAAGCGCTTCAATTCGGGATTGCTGTTCCACCGTGGAATCGCGTCGAACGGGCAGCAGGTCGCCTCCCTGCCACAGGTCATGAGTTTCTGGTGTGGTGCTGGACGAGGAGATCGAGCCGATGAGGATTCCGCTGAATCGAAGCAGATTGGCGAGAGATTGCGCAGCCCCCTGAGCCGCCAGATCGGGGAACACGGTGGCGCGATCGATCGACCACGCCTGTGAGTCCGGGCCGAGCAGGATCAATCGAGGTCGAGGATTTCCAAGTCGGCTTTCGGAGATCAACTGGAGCAGATCACCGGCAGGGGATCCGGTCATCATCACCTCCGCCAGGCCCCTCATGCTTCGTTCTTTTCTCTGAGTCGTGTCGAGTTCCGCTTCTTCATCGATGTCATCGGCCTTCAGCGAAAGATCGAGGGCGCGCAGTGAAGAGATGGGGATCTGTCTCGATTGCTGAGGTGTGACCAACTCAAGCCGATCGTCACGGAAGGACGCTCGGATGGTACGAATCACTTCGACCTTTTCCGCGGGCTGTGGTGCATCGATGCGCCGCACGGGGATTCCGTGCTCGAGAGCGAGTGACTGCATCGACTTGGCCTGTTGTTCGGTTCCATCACGAAGCCACCAGCCGCCACATAATCGGAGCCGCCGGGTTTCATCGATCACGGTGCTCTCGAGGAAGGGAGCGCTATCTTTTGCGATCTTTGACGGATGGAATTCGGTTCCAGGGGCGATCAGAAGCTGGTGGTATCGAGTCAAACCGATCTCCTTACCCGCGCACCGCTTCGTGTACTGCAACATTGCCCGGGAATAGAGTGTGATGGCGGACTGCATGGAGCGGAGCACTTCGAATCTTCTCCGCCAGGCGTTCGGCATCGGGCCAGTCACGCACCGACTCGTCGAGATAACTGTAGGCCTTGACCCGCGAGCCAGACAGCCGATTGCCGAGGCGTGGGAGCAGTTGACTCTGGTAAAAGGTCGAGAATGGCCGGATCCAGCGATTTTGCATCTCGGTGAACTCGAGAATCATCAATCGTCCGCCAGGTTTGAGGACGCGACGAAGTTCTTGCAGGCCCTGATCCAGGTCCACGACATTGCGCATTCCGAAAGCCACCATCGCCCCATCAAAGGTGCAGTCATCGAAGGGCAGGTGCATCGTATCGGCTCTCACCAGCGCCGGACTGCGAGCCGTGAGATATTTACGGCTTCCGGCCTGAAGCATTGGGAGTGAGAAATCGCTTCCGATCACCTCGGCCTCGGGAACCTGTTCGAGCAGTGCCATCGCGAGATCTCCCGTACCACAACAGGCATCGAGAACCCGGTCTCCGGGACGTGTACGAAGGCTGCGGACTGCCCGGCGACGCCACCACAGATCGATCGAGAAGGAAAAAAGGCGATTGAGTCGATCGTAGCGCGGGGCGATCTCATCGAACAACCGCTGGATCTTCTGGCCCTCTTTGTCGAGGAATGGGTGTCTCTCTGCGGAAGATTCCCGATCCGATCCAGAGGTGGAGGGCACATCGATCAATTTCGTCACCTGCGACTTCTCCTCTGTCTCCCTTGGCATCCAAGGGGGGTCTTCTGTGTATCCAATTGCAGTTCAGGCACTCATCATGATCGCAGGCGGATCGGTGAGCAAGGGGAAGCGGTGCAGGGATGGTCCTGCTACCTTCAGGGGGACCAGGATAGGCCCGCAGGATGGAGGCTCGACCGATGCATGAAATCGTGGAATCTCAGATGGTGGGAGCCGGTAGTGACCACCCTCTCCAGCAGCGGCTCGATCGATGCGGTCGCGCCCTGCTCCTGCTGTGCCTTTGCACCGCGTTGCTCGGTGCCAGTGATACCCCCGAAGCTTTGCCCTGGTTGTCGCCAGAGCAGGGATTACCTCGTGCCTTGCAGCTGCGTCAGCCGTTATTGGTGCTGCTCGAATCTCCGACCAATGCGGGGCCGGCTCGACACCTGGAGCAACAGCTGGGCAACTCCTCGACCGCAAGGCTACTCAAGGATGTGGTGTTGATCCGGATCGTATGGGTCGTCGATTCTTCCGGCGATATGCAATGGCCGGTCGCAGCGGATTCGGTTTCAGCAAAGGACGGGCAAGATCGCTGGTCAAGAAAGCGGGCACGAAAGGTGATCGAATCGGCTCTCGGTCCGCCAGTTCCAGAGACGGTTGTGGCGGTGCTCGACCTGTTCGGTCGCCAGCGCGCTCGTCTCCAGGGGAAGAACATCTCTTCCTCCACCCTCAAGAAGGTGCTGCGGCAGGCGAGCCAGGAGACCCGCATGCTGGCACGAAAATCGACGGCCGCCACCAAGTTGCTCGACCGTGCGACTCTGGTGCTGGGCAAGGAAGATACTGCCAGTTGCTGCCGACTGTTGACCGAGGTGACGGGGCTGAAACTCCCTCCCGAGGCTCCACCAGAGCAGCGACGGGTGGAACTGCTCAAGATGGTCGAGAAGCGCTGGCAGAAGGCGATGGACCAGGCCAAGGAACTGGAGCGCAAAAACCGTCTTGGCGAGGCGGCATCTGCCCTCGAAATGGTGCTCAAGAAGTTTCCCCATGAAGCGTGGGAGAAACAAACTCGCGCGGAGATCGGTAGGGTCTGGAAACGCATCCAGGGGCCCGGTGGAGGGATTCGATGATCGACCCGAAGCTCGATCCGATGATCGACCCGATGATCGACCCTGAAACGGAAGCGATCGACTCCGCAGCGGCAGCGGTGTCCGATCCGCAGCAGTTGTGGAACCACTTCGAACAGCAAGAATCGGTGGTTCAGGCAGCGCTCACCGCTGCTCGGGATGGTGTCCTCCAGCTGGCATCGATGATGGCGGTGACCCTGGCATCGGAGAAGGGACGTGTCATCGGCCTCGGTGCGGGAACCAGTGGTCGACTTCTCGCTCTCGACATGGCGGAATGGGGGCCGACCTTTTCGGTACCCGCCCAGCGCCGCCCGGCGCTTCTCGCCGGAGGAGATGCGGCTCTGACCACTCCCGTCGAGGGAGCCGAAGATGATGCGGAGGATGCTCGCCGACAACTGCTCGAGGTGGCGGTAGGAAGCGGTGATCTGGTGGTGGGGATCAGCGCCTCAGGAACTGCGGCGTGGGTTCTCGCCGGGCTGGAAGAATCGCAGCGGGCCGGCGCCCAGACGGTTTTCGTGACCTGTGATGGTACGGCAGCGGCCAGCCGATCGGCGCAGGACACCCTCTGTATCCTGCTCGAAACCGGCGCTGAGCCGGTCGCCGGTTCGACTCGCTTGAAGGCTGCCACCGCCACCCACCGATTGTTGCAGAGGGCCTCGACCATCTGTGCCCTGCACAATGGCTGGATCTATCGAGGCCGGATGGTGGCGATGTGTGCGACCAATCAGAAGTTGAAGCGTCGGGCAGTGCGAATGGTGATGGATTTGACCGATGCGGATGAAAAATCAGCCATCGACGCTATCTCGTTATTTGGTGGTGATATACGACATTCAGTGGCGTATCTCTGGTGCGGTGATCGGGAAATGGCGAAAAGACTTCTTTCCGCTTCTTCGGGGCATCTGGGACCTCTGCAGCCGAAATCAGGACTTTCCCGGCAGTGATCCGGGGATTCTTGGGCTTGCCTCCCTGCCGGGGTCGCCCTAGCATCGGCGGCATGAGCCGCTCCAAAGAGCTTGGCTCGGGGACAGGAGATTACCGATGATCAACGACATTCCACAGAAGATATCCCAGGTGGGCGAGAGTCTCTCCGCCCGGATTCAGGAACCCTTGAAATCAGCCGCAGCGATGCGTGAGACGATTCGTCAGAAGGTGCTGGAAGCGGCGAAGTCCTCGCAACTGGACCGATTTGTCGATTATATCAGCCCGCCTCCCCAGATGCTGAAGTCCAACTAGCGATCTGCGAAGGATCTGCCAAGGCGGATCGATGTCGTGATCTACGCGGGCTCCATCGGGATGGGTGAGGTGGAGAGGAGTCTGTCATGTTCAGAATTCCAAGTGGGTTGGATGGTGCGCCGTGGATTCTGCGCCTCTTCATCCTCTGGTCGGTACTGGTCTCTGGCTCACTGCTAGCCCAGGCTCCGGATGTGTTCCTGTTCGATCTACAAGAGTTGGGTAGTTTCGGCGAGGACAATGGCATCTACGCCTACTCGGTGGGAACCACCTCCTGCAACATCGGATCGGTGGAACTGCTGTGGCACGCCAACGATAGCTTCCATCCGGTGATCGGGCAGGAGATGTATCGCTACTACGATGGGGTGCTGGAGCAGATCGGAGTGTCATGGCTCAAGCACAGTTTCTGTGCGCTGAGCCTCAACGCTTGTGGAAGTTGCCAGCCGACCGATTGCGATACCCTGGGGATCGGTTGCTCGGATCCCTA